>OKRS01001440.1_pt1 | contig 15586 bp, 9 predicted proteins | sample 1601191 | NCBI WGS metagenome assembly OKRS01 (sample SAMEA3541509, study PRJEB24748) | human gut metagenome | biome: human gut; feature: human-associated habitat; material: faeces | place: China | collected 2012
AGGATATTTTAGCTAGCAGCCATGCCTCTCATCCACGGACAATATCGGTAGAGCCAAAAAAAGGACAAAGAACAGGAAAAGGAACGAAGAACAGAAAAAGAGGGAAAGACCAGGACAAGATTCGGGAACCAAAACAAGATTCAGAAACCAAACAAGATTCGGGAAACAAAACAAAATTCGGGAAACAAACAAAATCCCCGGCAAGACCCAAAGGTTGCCGGGGATAAGTATAGAAATTTAAGGACTTTCTATTCTGTTTGTCTAACTCTTAATCAGGAATTAGAAGAAGAGGTAACGGTTGTCAACAACATGAGCCTTGATGTAAAGCTCGTTCATGAAGTTGCCAGCCATCTGCATGGCCTTCTGGCGAAGCTTCTGCTCCTCTGTCTTCTCGTCGAACTTGCCAGGACGGTTAGTCTTGTTAAGAACAGAGAACACATAAACGCCAGCGTTACCCTTCACGGGATGAGCGCTGAACTTGCCCTTTGCAGTTGCAGCAACAGCACCACTAAGAGCGGGCTCGCTTGCACCTGTTGCGGGAAGGAACACGGGAGCAGCAAATGTGATCTGGTCAACGGTAGAAACCACAGCGCCCTTGCCCTTTGCAGCAGCAATGCTCTTTACGCCGTTAAGCTTGGCCATAAGCATCTCAGCCTTCTTGTCCTTCAGCACCTCAGCCTTAACAAGGTCCTTAACCTGCTCGTCGTCGAGAGAGCGGTAGCCTTCCTTGTTGATGTTTTCGCAGATAACAACGAGCAGATGGTCGTTGTCGCCACACTCGTACATTGGCGAAACAGCACCCTTCTTGGCGTCGAAGAGCCACTTCATGGCGTCACGAGTAGAGTGGATGCCAGCAAGGTAATGTTCTGTGTTAGACACATCCTTGCGCTCCTGAACGTTATAGCCGTCCTTCTTGGCGTTCTTCACGATGTCCTCAGCTGTCTGGTTGGCGCTCACGAAAGCACTAAACTTGTTGTAAGCAGCCGAATAGGTATCGCGAGAGAAATCGATGTTCTTCTTCACGACAGCAGCCACATACTTGTTGATCATGTTCTTGCGGTCAAGCACCTGAACAATAAGGCTACCCTGAGCGAGGTCGATCTGCTTGATCTCGTTAACACCCATGGTGTTGAGAGCCTCAATATAGTTCTTTGTGTCCTTGTCCATAGAAGGAGCCGACTGATACTGGCGTGTTGTCATCCATGTCTTCTGGCCAGTCTGACCATATTTCTTTGCAACAACCTCAAAGTCGGCACCACCCTTAAGAGCTGTGTAAACCGAGTCGGCTGTCTTCTTGGCAGCAGCGGCATCAACACCGGCAACCTGGATCATGCGATACTGTACCGAGTCGGGCAGTTGCTGCTTCGACACGAGCTTAATGACGTTAAGAGTGTTGTCCATCTTGTTGGCCACAACAGCTGTTGTGCTGCCCACAGCCATAGAGTCGAGACGGCCAGCCACGTCATAAGGATAAGCATCCTTGCTCACGGGCACGCCGAGGTAAGGAACGAGCGAAGCGCTCTTTGACACAACAGTAGCGGGATCAGCAACTGCTGCCAGCTCCTTGGCATAGGCGGCAAACTGTGTCTGAAGAGCAGCCACGTCCTTGGGCGAAGCCTGCACCTGGATGTCAACATACTTGATGTCGCGTGTCTCTACATACTGACGGAAGCGGGGCTTCATCTCGTCATATTTAGCCTTGAGGTCAGACTCGGTAACAGTAACCTTGTTGTCTGCAATGCTTGAGTAAGGCAGAGCAGCGAGCTGAATCATGCTCTCCTGGTTCTGGTCGTTGAACGCCATCTTTGCCTCTACCTTGTTTGAGAGGAAGCAATGAGCGAAGAGCGACTGATACTTCTGTGCGAGAAGCTGCTGACGCAGGTTCTTCTCCATGAAGGTCCAATATTTGTAGACGGTCTCATACTGCTTTGCCATCTGAGGGTTGCTTGTCTGCTGAGCCTTGTAGTCGGCAAGGAACTTCTTCAGCGAGTTGACATCAAAGCGACCTGTCTGCTGGTTAACAAACGGGGTCTGCATGAGCATGGGGTTTGTGCCCTCGTTAAGAATGTTTGCCATCTCCTGGTCTGTAACAGTAAGACCGAGCTTCTCTGCCTCGTGGGCGATGAGCTGGTTCTGAACAAATGTGTTCCACACCATGTCGCGAACGCGATTGAGCTGGTTCTCGTCAAGGTTCTCCTGACCCTGCTGCATCTTGATGACCTCTGTGTACTCGTCAACAAGCTTCTGAAAATCGTTGAAATTGATTTTCTCTCCCAACACTTCGCCTACCTGCTGACGCTGTTCGTTGCGTGTATAATCGCAAGAACGGAAAGCTTCTTCAGCGATAAAAGCAAACAGGCCCAATCCGATTATACCAATCAGGACGGCACCTTTGCTTCTGATTTTTCCTAATGCTGCCATTACTTTTTTGTTTTATTTTTATTGTTTTTATTTTTTAGTTAGGTGTGATGCCTGTCACATGACGCCAACGTTGTTTATGCGCCACAGAAGCACAGGTTCACAAAATGCGTACAAAAATACTAATTTATTGGCAAACGAGGGAATGTTTCTTCTAAAAATTCGACTTATGCGTTAACTTTTAGCTTAACGACCTCAATTTTAGTCATAGTATTCTTGATTATCCGGAACTCGAAGCGTCCAATCTTGACCACCTCGTTAAGCTTTGGGAAGCTCTGATACTCGTGCAAGATCAGTCCGCCAACGGTCATATACTCGTCGCTCTCGGGCAAATCGAGCCCAAACATGTCGTTCACCTTGTCTATTTCAAGACGTGCAGAAAGCATATATTCGTCCTCTCCCACCTTTGTCGCTATGTAGGTGGTGCTGTCGTGCTCGTCCTCAATGTCGCCAAGGATCTCCTCCACAATGTCCTCAAGCGACACCAGTCCGCTCGTTCCGCCAAACTCGTCAACGACCACGCCCAAGCTTTTCTTCTGCTGGAGGAAGATGTGCATGAGCTTCTGAGCCATCATGGTTTCAGGCACGAATGGCATGGTACAGAGATGCTCCTTCCAGTCGTCAGGGTTTCGGAACATCTCCGAACTGTGTATGTAGCCCACGATGTGGTCTATGTCGTCGTTATAGACAACAATCTTCGAGTTTCCGCTCTCTATAAACTTCTGCATGAGCTGCTGCGTGGTGCAGTCGTTTATGTCGACAGCGTTTATCTCCGTTCTGGGCACCATGCAGTCGCGCACCTTGGTCTCAGAAAAGTCGAGAGCGTTCTGAAACATCTTCACCTCATCATCAATCTCATCGTTCTCCGCGTTGTCTATGCTCGACTGAACAAGATAGTCGAGATCAACCTTTGAGAAGCCCTCATCGTCGCTTTCCTTGTCCATCTTTATACCTGCCAAGCGCAACATACACTTCGATATGAGCGTGGAGAAGCGGCTGATAGGCCACAATACCACATAGAAGACATAAGCCAACGGCGCAAAGATGGCCAACAAGCGGTTGGCGTTGTTCTTGAAGAGCGTCTTGGGAAGAAACTCGCCTGTGAAAAGAATGATGAGTGTGGAGAGGATGGTGTCGGCGGGTACGGTAAAGCCCACGTCCATGCCTCTGAAGATAGTGCTGTCAAAAAACTGAGCAATCAAGATGCCGTAGACCACAAGCACGATGTTGTTGCCCACAAGCATGGTGCTCACGAAGCCGTTGGGATGACGGTAGAAGACAGATATGAGCTTCTGGCTAAAGCCGTTGCGCTCCTTGTCCATCTCGGCAAGCATGCGGTTGCTCGACACGAAGGCAATCTCCATGCCGGAAAAGAATGCCGACAGGGCCATCGTGGCAAAAATGCTGATTATAAGAGGAATGTCTGTTTCCAAAATATGTTGATAATGATTATTGATCTTTTTTCAAGGACCAATCATCCGAAGGTTTAACCGCTTAAAGGCTCAACCTCACGAAGATTTACCCCTTAAAGTTCTAACCCTTATAAGCCTCATGCCCCATGGCTTTTACGCCTCAAGGCCTTACGCTTAACGAGAGTCTTTAATGTGTTGGTGCGTTGCTTTTGCGTTGCGGCATGGTTTGCGGGCGCACCTTAGCCTTAACCGTGTCAGGAGCAGAGGTTATGGTGTCGCGGTCGCTTGAGAAGTCGCTCCGTTCAAACGAGCCTTTGCTGTTGCTGACAAAATATTTTGTCATGCGCTCATCGCTTCGGAAATAGCTGCCCTCAAGTGTGCGCTCTGGCGTCACGAGACGCGAATAGACATCCGAATAGAGTTCATGTTTGTCTTCATCCCAATAGAGCCGTTCGCTGCTGAACTTCAGTCCGTCCTTTGTCAGAACGCGCACACGGCTACGAAGCTCCCACAGCTTCTTTTGGTCAAAATAGTAGGCCGTGTCGCATTGGATATAAGACTGGACATGAAATTTCTCGTCAAACTGTTCAAGGAACAAGCCTTTATCGAAGATCCAGCGCGACGGATTACGCTTGTCGTTAACCTCCCATCGCTCTGTCACGATGCGATATTTCAACACTCCCGAATCGGAAATGAGAGTGTTCACGCCAAAGCTGGTCATCATGGCCACCGAGTCGCGGTCATGAATGGCAGCAGCAGTATGCTCTTTCTGCTCCTGACACGACAAGGCGATCAGCGAACAGAAAGAGCATACTGCTGCCACGGCTGCGTTACGCAGACCATTCTCAATATGTCCGATATTTTCTAATATAGATTTTTCTTCCACAATGTTTATTCTACCTTCCACTTAGCGAACCACTTCTCGTTAAACGTCAGACCGATGTTTATGCGGAATGTGTTCTCCTTAATGAATGTCTTCGAGTCTTGACATACCCATTGTCCAGAGATATTAAGAATGGAGCGATTGTTGTAACCGTTAACGATGGGAATGCCAAAACCTGCGCTCACGCTATATTCTTTCGGTCCGTCAACGCCATTGATCTTCTGATAAGGTGTGGCATAATAGGCTCCCATGCGATAATGGATACGTTTGAAGAAGTTGCGTCCGTTCTCTTGAGGACAAACCTCGCCACCGAACGTGATCTTATGACGGTCAGAAAACTGTCCCTTCTCCGCCTTATACTGCGCGTTGCCGTTAACCATGCTCAACACAGGCGACACAACAGAGCCCCATTTCTGCAACGAATAGTCGAGACCGACCTTTATCTTGTTGCTGCGGTTCCAGGCCACGCCCACGCCATACATCGAAGGGATCTCCAACGACTTGGCTGCGCTATAGGTGGTAGTGTCCGACACGCCCGTCTGCGAGTTGGTTGTAAGCAAGGAACACTCGGGTGTGCCGCCAAGCTTGTGACCAAGACTGTAGGTCAGACCAACCGTCAGGTTGTCTTTCTTCGTCAGAGGAAGGGTATACTGCACACCTGCCTCCAGGCGATAGCTGTTGGTCGATGCCGAATAATATTTTGAGAGGGTGTTAATGTAAGCATCCGTGTAGCTGTTTACGACCGAACGATTGTAGCTACCCCACAGATAAGACACGTTAGCACCTATAGAGAAGCCCTTGAACGGCTCCCATCCAGCGCCAAGAAACACCTGGTGGAAACCACCCGAGCCGCTATATGTGTTGACATAAGAGGTGGCGGTTGTCGTTCCGTCGTTGCTCACCACGCCTGTGTTGGAGTAGCTATAGCCCACGTTTGTGAAAGGAATGATACCAAAGGCCACACCAAGATGACGCGCCGCACGGAAGCCTGCTACTGCATACTCAAAATCGGAGTTGTTGGCATTCATCTTCACGCCGTTCTCACTAAAGTTGGTTATCTGGCCAGAAATGCCCACATCAAAGATGAAGCTCAGAGAGTCGATGGCCGAGTAAGAAGCCGGGTTGAGATAGTTAACCTGATTGTGCTCACGGAAGCCCTGTCCCAAACCGTTCATGCCACGATTGAAGCCACTTGTCTGGTCGCTCAAGATGCCCAGACCATACTGGCTGTATGGGGAGTTTGTTCCGCTCTGCGCAGAAGCAGAAGCTGCAAATGCCGTCAAAAGAGCGGCAGCGAGTATTTTTTTCATTATCAAATGTTTATTTTCCGTTATAGTTTTCAGAACCTCGTCGCAACAGCTTATTTGCCACTTTTAGGGACCGAAAAAGATTATTGGTTGCAAAATTATTGAAATTTTTCGAAATAAAAGCACGATAAATGGGAAATATAAGTTATTTTTGCATCGTGAAACGTTTTAGAAGCCTTTTAAGATACATAGCGCCCATTATTTTCCTGTTGTTAACATATTGCAACAGCATGTCGGCGCAACAAGACAGCTCATTACTTCAGAAGATGGACTCTGTAGAGATAAGCTTGCTCACCTGCCAACCACGGCAAAGCGTGTACAGTCTCTACGGACATACCGCCATACGCATACAGAACCATTGTGCTGATGCAGGAATGGGTGCAGACCTTGCCGTCAACTACGGCATGTTCTCCTTTGGCAAGCCCTACTTCGTGCTTAGGTTCGTGTTCGGACTGACCGACTATGAGATAGGCATAGAGACCTTCCAAGAGTTCTGTCCCGGATATGAGCGTGTGGGGTGCGGCGTTCTGCAACAACAGCTCAACCTGAACAGAGAAGAGAAGCTCGCCCTGCTGCAAGCCATCGACGAAAACTACCGTCCCGAGAACCGTGTCTACAGGTACAATTATTTTTATGACAACTGCACAACACGCGCACGCGATATTATAATAAGGTGTATTGAAGGTTCGGTTGTCTACGACAAGGCCACCGGCAACTCCACAAGCCCTGCAGACGGAACCTACATATCGTTCCGCGAGATGATACACCGTTACACCGCCCAGCACCCGTGGGCCCGCTTCGGCAACGACCTCTTGCTTGGCGTGAAGGCCGACAGCCACACGAGCTTTGAAGAACAGCAGTTTCTGCCGAAGAGCCTGAGCGACGATTTTGCGAAGGCAAGAATAAAGAACACAGACGGCACAACGCGCCCTCTTGTGTCAGCCACCTCATGGGCCATAGAGCCTGGCACGCAGACCGTGAAAGAAGAATTTCCGTTTTCTCCCACTAACTGTGCTTTTCTGTTGTGCGCCATAACGTTATTGATCAGTCTTGCCGACCACAAGCGCAAGAAGATAACGTGGGCATGGGATCTCACGCTCATGTTGGCCGACGGCGTTGCAGGCCTCATTCTCTTGGCAATGGTGTTTTCTCAGCACCCTACCGTGAACCTTAACTTGCAGATCTTGCTTCTCAATCCGCTCAACCTCGTGTTCCTGTACCCCACCGTTCGTGACATCAGGAAACACAAAGCAAACCGATGGCTGACAATTTGGCTGATTTTTATCTGTCTTTTCTTCATCGGGACAGCAATTCAGCATTATGCGGAAGGAATGCTCATCGTGGCATCAACTTTGCTTATTAGAATATTATTCATCAAAAAAATCGTGAACTCACGACAATGAGACAATATATTTCAACAATCCTGCTTGCGGCTCTTGCCAGCGGTAACATACAGGCACAATCACTACAACCGGCCCCACGACTGGTGGTCAATATTGCTATCGACCAGTTGCGGACCGACTATATAGAGCATTTCTCTCCGCTCTACACCTCCGACGGTTTCAAGAAACTGTTGGAGCGAGGCTGCGTTTACGAGGCTGCCAGCTACCCGTTCTCTCCTGTTGACAGAGCATCGGCCGTAGCTTCCATGGCCACAGGCACCACTCCCCATTACAACAACATCGTGAGCAGCCAATGGCTTGACCGCTCCACCCTGCGCCCCGTGTTCTGCACAGACGACGCCACATATACCGAATCGCCTGCCAAGATGGCAACATCGACGACAAGCGACGAGCTGAAAGTGGCTACACGAGGCAGAGCCTTGGTCTACAGCGTGGCCATAGACAAAGACGCTGCCGTGATGGCGGGCGGCCATGCTGCCGACGGAGCGTTCTGGATAAACGAGAAAGACGGCCGTTGGACCACCTCAAGCTATTATCCAAACACCTCTCAGTCGCTTTTAAGAACATTCAACAGCGCAAGCTACAAGTCGGGTAACGACGGCGTAGCCCAACTTGCCGAAGCATGCACAGAAAGCATGGGCCTTGGCAAGGACAACATAACCGACATGCTGTCGCTCACGCTTGAAGCCAAGATCAAAGACTTCAACAACTGGCAGACAGACATGGAGATTGCCTATCTGAAGCTTGACAAGACGCTGGCACACATTATAAGCTATTTTGAAAACAAGATCGGCAAGGACAACGTCTTGTTTGTCATCACAAGCACAGGCTACACAAACGACGAGCCTGTAGACTATAAGAAATATAACATTCCGACAGGAACTTTTTATATTACCCGCACAGCAAACTTGCTCAACATGTATCTTAGTGCAATCTACGGACAGGCACGATATGTTGAGACTTGCTACCACAACCAGATTTATCTCGACCGCAAACTGATAGAGCAGAAACGCTTGAGCTTCAACGATGTTATCACTCGCTCAAAGGAACTGCTCGTGCAGACAGCGGGCGTGAGAAGCGTGAACGACAGTCCTTATAACCCTTCTGTAAGCGGCGACTTGGTGCTCGAGATTGCCCCAGGATGGAAGGTGCTTAACGAGGACAACAACGAACAGTTCACGTCACGGGCCGACTTTGTTCCATTCCCCATAATTTTCTACGGTGCCAACACCAAAGCGGAGCGCATATCAACACCTGCAACGGTAGACCGCATTGCGCCTACCATAGCCAAAGCCATCCGCATAAGGGCACCGAACGCATGTTCGTCTGCGCCACTGCAATGACATTTTGCAGCCGTCAAAGGCAATATTTAACATTTTTATGGCAATTATTGACCCAAAAACGAAGGTTAATATGACGATTGCCGCAATAAATGGAAAAATATTTGTACCTTTACACGCTAAAAAGGAATAAGACGTGGAGCAACCACGTTGAAGAGAAGCTGTCAGACCAAGAACATCTTGGTGCCGACACGCAAAACACAACAAAGTAAGAAAAATAAAAAAAACAAATAACACAATGAATTTCAACAAGATTTTACAATCATTGTTCGGAAACAAGTCGACCCGAGACATGAAGCTCATCCAGCCTCTTGTAGAAAAGGTCAAAGAGGCTTATCCGGCAATCAAGGCATTAAGCAACGACGAACTGCGTGCCAAGACAAAGGAGATACAGAAATATGTGCAAGACTCTGCCAACGAGCAGAAGCAGAAGATTGCTGATCTTAAAAGCAAGATTGAAGAAACGCCCATCGACGAGCGCGAAGGCATTTTCAGCGAGATCGACAAGTTGGAGAAAGAAGCACTTGAGATCTATGAGAAGGCTCTCAACGAGGTTATGCCTATTGCCTTCAGCATCGTGAAAGACACAGCACGCCGCTTTGCCGAGAACGAGGAGACCGTGGTTACAGCCACCGACTTCGACCGTCAGCTGGCAGCAAACCCCAAGAACGACTTTATCTATATTGACGGCGACAAGGCCGTATATCGCAACCATTGGACAGCAGGCGGAAACGACCTGAAATGGGAGATGGTCCACTATGACGTGCAGATCTTTGGAGGTATCGCCTTGCATCAGGGCAAGATTGCTGAGATGGCAACAGGTGAGGGCAAGACCCTTGTGGCAACCCTGCCTGTGTTCCTCAACGCCCTTACAGGCAACGGCGTTCACGTCGTTACCGTAAACGACTACCTTGCAAAGCGTGACTCGGAGTGGATGGGACCGCTCTACATGTTCAACGGTCTGTCTGTCGATTGCATTGACAAGCATCGTCCCAACTCGCCCGAGCGTCGCCGAGCCTACATGGCCGACATCACTTTCGGTACAAACAACGAGTTTGGCTTCGACTACCTTCGTGACAACATGGCACACTCGCCTGCCGACCTCGTGCAGCGTGCACACAATTATGCCATTGTCGATGAGGTCGACTCGGTGCTTATTGACGATGCCCGTACACCTCTTATCATCTCTGGTCCTGTTGAGAAGGGCGACGACCAGATGTTTGAGCAGTATCAGCCGCTCGTAGAGCGTCTTGTTGAGGTTCAGCGCAAGCTCGCCTCGCAATATCTGGCAGAAGCAAAACAGAAGATCAGCGAAGGTACCGAGAAGAACGACAGCAAGCTCGTTGACGAAGGATTCCTCGCTCTCTACCGCTCACACAAGGCTCTTCCAAAGAACAAGCCCCTCATCAAGTTCCTCTCTGAGGACGGCATAAAGGCCGGAATGCTCAAGACAGAGGAATATTATATGGAGAACAACAACCGCCGCATGCCCGAGTGTGTGGAGCCTCTCTACTTTGTTGTGGACGAGAAGCAGAACAGCTGCGATCTCACAGACAAGGGAACCGAGTGGTTGTCAAACCAGGTTAACGACAAGGATCTGTTCGTGCTGCCCGACATCGCCACAGAGCTGTCGGAGCTTGAAACCGTTACAACGCTGAGCGAGCAAGAGAAGATTGACAAGAAAGACGACATGCTCAACCACTATGCCGTTCAGAGCGACCGTGTGCACACCTTGCAGCAGCTGCTCAAGGCTTACACCATGTTCAACAAGGACGACGAGTATGTTGTCATGGACGGCGAGGTGAAGATCGTGGACGAGCAGACAGGCCGTATAATGGAAGGCCGCCGCTGGAGCGATGGTCTGCACCAGGCTGTAGAAGCAAAGGAGCATGTTAAGGTGGAGGCTGCAACACAGACGTTCGCAACAATCACCTTGCAGAACTATTTCCGTATGTACCACAAGCTTTCCGGTATGACCGGTACCGCTTCTACCGAGGCAGGCGAGTTCTGGGACATCTACAAGCTTGATGTTGTAGAAATTCCTACCAACAAGCCCATCTTGCGTGTCGACATGGACGACCGCGTATACAAGACAGCCCGCGAGAAATATGCTGCCGTCATCGAAGAGATTGAGGCCATGCGCAATAGTGGCCGCCCCGTGCTCGTGGGCACCACATCAGTAGAAATTTCAGAGTTGCTTTCACGCATGCTCAAGCTCCGCAACATCCCTCACCAGGTGTTGAACGCCAAATATCACCAGAAAGAGGCTGAGATCGTGGCCGAAGCAGGCCGTAGCGCCATGGGCCGCGTGACCATCACCGACGAAGATGGCAACAAACACGTTGAGGAGCGCATGCTCGGAGCCGTGACCATTGCCACCAACATGGCCGGTCGTGGTACCGATATCAAGCTTGGTGAAGGTGTTCGCGAACTCGGTGGACTGTGTGTCATCGGGACAGAACGTCACGAAAGCCGTCGGATCGATAACCAGCTTCGTGGACGTTCAGGACGTCAAGGGGATCCAGGTGAATCTCAATTCTACTTGTCTCTTGAAGATGAATTGATGCGTCGTTTCGGTTCTGAACGGATCAAAGCAGTGCTTGATCGCTTCAAGTTGAGCGAAGAAGAATCAGTAATCCGTTCAAACATGTTCACCCGTCAGGTAGAGGGTGCTCAAAAACGGGTTGAAGGAAACAACTACGATACCCGTAAACAAGTCCTTCAATACGATGACGTGATGCGGGAACAACGGGAAATTATCTACGCTGAACGCTATGATGTCATCACAGCTAACCGTGACTTGGCACCTGAAATCAAGGCCATGATCAAACGGACCATCAAACGGATTGTTGAAGGAGCCAGCCACTCAAGTAAGGAAGAACGCGTTGAAGCGATTCTGAACTTTGCCAAATACAATTTGGTTCCGGAAGATACGATTTCTGCAAGCGATATTGAAGGAAAATCTGACAAGGAAGTTATCGATTACTTGTATGCACGTGCAGAAGAAATCTATGCTAGCCAAGTAGCGAAATTGCGTGACGAAGAGTCTGTGCAAGAATTCCAAAAAGTCTTGATCCTTCGTGTGGTGGACAGCAAGTGGACGGACCATATCGATGCTTTGGATCAATTGCGAAATGCGGTTGGACTCCGTGGGTATGCGCAAAATAACCCAGTGGTAGAATACCAATCAGAAAGTTTCCGTATGTTTAACGATATGATCGGATCGATTGAATTTGATGTAACTCGTCTCATGATGAAAGCCCAAATTCACGAACAAGAACGTCCACGTACGGAACACAGTATTTCAACAACTGCGACTCGCAACATTGCAGCGCAACAACAAGATATTCCAGCAGATATTGACTTGTCACAAGTGAAACGCAACGATTTATGCCCTTGTGGTTCAGGTAAGAAATTCAAAAACTGTCACGGACGTAAATTTTAAGAGCTCCTCTGAAATAGAAAGAGGATGGGTCTAGCTAGCATAAGGAGGCCGTATGGTATTCATTACGAAGAGCAATAAGATTGATGAGCAAGAGATCACTTCGCTTTACCGCTTGGAAGGTCCAGCCTTGGAGCGCAAAGAAGCGCGTGATCGAGAATTGGAAGCTATTATCAAAGGAGAAGACCAACGGATCCTTTTGGTGATTGGTCCTTGCTCTTCTGATAATGAAGAAGCTGTGATGGACTATGCCCGTCGTTTGGCAGACTTGCAAGAGCAAGTCAAAGATCAGATTTTCATTGTGATGCGGGTCTATACGGCTAAACCTCGGACCAATGGGGATGGCTATAAAGGCTTGATGCACCAACCAGATACACATGCAGCACCAAGCTTTGTGGACGGTTTGAAAGCAGTCCGAAATCTCCACTACCGTGTGATTACCGAGACTGGTTTGACAACTGCGGATGAGTTGCTTTATCCAGCAAGTCTTCCGTATGTTGAGGATTTGATTTCTTATCATGCCATTGGAGCGCGTTCAGTTGAAGACCAGGAGCACCGCTTTGTATCTAGTGGGATCTCTGCTCCGACAGGCATGAAGAATCCAACATCTGGAAATCTTTCTGTTATGTTCAATGCGATTTATGCAGCCCAACATCCCCAAAACTTTTTGTTCAATGCCCAAGCAGTGGAAACATCAGGAAATCCTTTAGCTCATGCGATCCTTCGTGGGGGCTTGGATGCAAGTGGTAAGAATATTCCAAATTACCATTATGAAGATTTGCTAGCGGCAGCAAAACGCTATAGCGAAATGGGCTTGCAACATCCTTTCATCCTGGTGGATACCAACCATGACAATTCTGGCAAACAATTCGAAGAGCAAGTACGCATCGTGAGAGAAACAATGATGAACCGTGCTTGGAACAAGGATTTGGCAACTTTAGTTCGTGGTTTCATGATTGAATCCTATCTAGAAGATGGTCGTCAAAATGAACCAGTGGTTTATGGTCAATCCATCACAGACCCTTGCCTGGGTTGGGAAAAAACACAGGCCTTGGTCAAAGAAATTGCAACGATGAATAAGTAAAAGGCAGGGGCGGAAGGAGTGATTCTTTAGCCCCTTCTCTTTTGTCAGTAAAACGATACTGAAACGATAAATAAGGATAAAACAAGATGATCAAAGGACATGGCATCGATATCGAATCGATCGCTGCGATTGAAAAAGCCTATCAGAAGAATACTCGATTCGCTGAAAAAGTCTTAACCGAGGCTGAGCGAGAGCGCTTTGAGGAATTGTCTGGAAAACGGAAAATGGAATATTTAACGGGCCGATGGTCCGCCAAAGAAGCCTTTTCAAAGGCAATGGGAACAGGGATTGGACCGGTTGGTTTTCAAGAGTTAGAAATTTTAAATGATGCCCACGGAGCTCCCTATTTTTCCAAGTCTCCTTTTTCTGGGAAGGTATGGATTTCGATCAGTCATAAGGGAGACCTAGTGTCGACCAGTGTCATTTTGGAGGAAGAAAATGAAAGCAAGTAAACATAGACCAACTGTTGCTAGAGTCGATTTGGATGCCATTGCCTTTAATGTGCAACAAGTCAGTGACCATATTCCGAGTCAAGCCTTGAAATATGCAGTCGTCAAGGCCAACGCCTATGGTCATGGGGTCGTTGCGGTGACCAAAAAATTGGCGCCTCAGGTAGATGGTTTTTGTGTTTCCAATATGGATGAAGCCCTCGAAATCCGTGAAGAAGGCTTGCAACACCCTATTTTGATTTTGGGAGTTGTGCCAAGTGAAACAGTGAATCTAGCCAAAGAGCATGACATCCGCTTAACGGTGGCGAGTCTTGCTTGGTTGGATCAATTGCTTGGACAAGAAGCAGATCTTTCAGGATTGAAGGTCCATATCAAGGTGGATTCAGGAATGGGGCGGATCGGATTCCGAAGGATCGAAGAGATCAAAGAGGCTGAACGCCTCCTCTTAGCAGCTGGAGCTGAAATTGAAGGGATCTTTACTCATTTTGCAACAGCAGATGAGGCAGATGATCGAAAATTTCAAGCGCAATACCAGTTTTTCAAAGAAGTATTGGCTGCTCTTGAAATCCTTCCTCCTATTGTCCATGCGAGTAATTCAGCCACTTCTTTGTGGCATGCGGATACGATTTTCACAGCTGTGCGCTTGGGAGATGTCATGTATGGCTTGAATCCGAGCGGATCTGTGTTAGCCTTGCCATATGAAATTAAGCCAGCTTTGAGTTTGGTGAGCGAATTAGTTCATGTGAAACAGTTGGAAGCTGGTCAAGATATTGGCTACGGGGCAACCTATACGACAGAAGAACCCCAATGGATCGGGACGATTCCTATTGGCTATGCGGATGGTTGGATCCGAGAGATGCAAAATTTCCATGTGCTGATTAAGGGGGACTATTGTCCCATTGTTGGTCGCGTTTCGATGGACCAGATAACGGTTCGCCTTCCTGAAGAATTGCCTCTGGGGACCAAGGTTACCCTAATTGGCCGAGATGGAGAAAAAGAAATTACGGCGACAGAGGTTGCGGACTACCGTGGGACCATTAATTATGAAGTGGTCTGTCTCTTGAGTGATCGGATTCCTCGTGACTATACAGGTGAAGAATAAGAAGAAGCAGGTGGGATTTTCCCGGATGGACCTGCTTTTTTATAAAAGAAAGGAGGAGAAATGAATCTACACCAACCCTTATCTGTACTGCCTGGAGTCGGTCCAAAATCGGCGGAAAAATTTAAAAAGTTAGGGATTGAAACCTTAGAAGATTTACTCTTGTATTTCCCCTTTCGTTATGAAGACTTCAAAACGCGCAATGTTTTAGAGTTGGAAGATGGTGAAAAAGCTGTCATCTCTGGGCTGGTAGCAACACCAGCCAATGTCCAATATTATGGCTACAAACGAAATCGCTTGCGTTTTTCCATCAAACAGGGAGACCAGGTCATTGCGGTTAATTTTTTCAACCAACCCTATCTAGCAGACAAAATCGAGGTCCAGCAGACAGTGGCGATTTTTGGGAAATGGGACAAGGCTAAAGGCAGTTTGACAGGGATGAAACTCCTGGGTCAAGTGGAAGATGATTTGCAGCCGGTCTATCGAGTGACGCAAGGAGTCAGCCAAAACAGCCTGGTGAAATTGATCAAAATAGCGTTCGACCAGGGCTTGGACCAGCTTTTAGAAGAGAATCTACCCCACATCTTACGAGAGCGTTATCAACTCATGTCTCGTTCCCAAGCAGTGCAAGCTATGCATTTTCCTAAGGATCTGGCAGAGTACAAGCAAGCTCTTCGCCGGGTAAAATTTGAAGAGCTCCTCTTTTTCCATGCGCGGCATCAGGATGCCGCAGCAACCGTCCCCGGCGG
>OKRS01001442.1_pt1 | contig 15556 bp, 23 predicted proteins | sample 1601191 | NCBI WGS metagenome assembly OKRS01 (sample SAMEA3541509, study PRJEB24748) | human gut metagenome | biome: human gut; feature: human-associated habitat; material: faeces | place: China | collected 2012
AAATGTTCACAGTTTGTTAACATATGTGCATGTCCGTTGTGGTATAATAAGCATAGTAAGAATTACACATGAAAGGAGATTCACAATGAAATTAGTGAAATTGTCTGCCGAAAAGCAAGCGCGGCTCTGTGAGGGATACGCAGTTGTGTGTCGTAAGTATGTGTATCATAAAAGCAGTGTTACGGGCTGTGTTTATCGTTGGACGGTAAAGAATTGGTTACAGGGTGGTTATCAGGAAGGTGAAGAGGTGAAAATAGTATGATAAATTACAAGCGTTATTATTTGCGTCCAAACAGTTATGACTATCTGGCATTGAATAAGGTTCTTAGAACCAATGATGCAAAATATGGGTATTTGCAAGAAATCGAGAAAGACGGCAGGCGGTATATTATTGCATCCCGCCACCGTTTCGGAAGTAACACCGTTGAGGATGTAATTGTGGGGGTGCGAGTATGACACTGAAAGACTATTATAGATTCACTTTAGGTACGAGCGACCACCTGACCCGTTGCCGCGTGTTGTGGGGCGGGTCTGAAATCCTGAACGACTATTTTAGTCGTTTGGGCGATATCGGGCAGAATATCAAAATCCGTTCGGCCCGATACGATGAAAAACACGACGTTTTGACGGCGTATGCGTCGGACAAAGGTTTTGTTGAGTATCGCAATGCGTTGCGGCATTGGAAGCATAAAGAAGGGAGATATAACAAATATGACCACAAGAAAAAAGGCGGCATTTAAAGTATGCCATATTTACGTTTACCAGAGTAATAAAGGCGCATGGCGTGCATCAAGCTGTGTTTATTTAGACCCCCGCGAAATCCGCAAGTTTTATGACTGCATTCGCACATGTCTTGCGGGGGCTGCAGATTGTGTGTTGACGGAAACCATGGACGGCTTTAGAATAGAGGTGTTTCAATAATGTTGCTGGATATGTTGTATTTGTTCGGTATATTTCCGGCTGTATGTTTGGGCTTTGTGGTGTTGATTGCACTTTTTGTTATCTGGTTACTGGGGTTTGAGACGATTAAAATTTTAGAAAGAAGGTTTTTCGATGGCACGAAGCGCTAAACATTTGCCAAAGTACGCGCCGCAAACATGGGCATATTACAGCCCTGACGCTACCGACCCGAACCGGCTTACAAACGCGGAGCTTGTGAAGGTCATTCGCAAGGCCGCAAAGGCCGCGAATCAGCGTTTGCGCGCTCTGGAAAAAAGCGACGTTATCAACACAGCGAAAACAGGTGCGTACAAGTACGCAGAGAGCCAAATGCCGGGCAAAATTAAACCCCGTTTTAATGAGCGGCCCAAAGAAAGCGCCGACAGGACGGCGCTCAAGCACCAGTATTTGCAGCTGCGTGAATTTATGACAATGAAATCAAGCACCGTTACCGGTGTAAGAGCAATCAAAGATGCACGGTATCAAACCGCAGTGCAGCGGGGGTTCAAAGGCACACAAGAGCAATGGGACATGGCGGTGCAGAAATTTTTCACCAAAGCCGCAGAAAAGCTTTTCGATAGCGATAAAATTTATGTCGCTATTACCGGTAACAATTCGGACGTTTTGGAAGATATCATATCGGCAGACAGGGACGACCAGACGACAAAAGGTCAAGCGCTGCTAGACTATGTAAGGAGAATCACGTAAATGAGAGAAACGCAAGGCGTGCTTGTTAGCGAATGTTTAGCTGAATATTTGCCGCGCCTTGTGTGTCCGCGAAAAGTCAAGCGCACCAAAGGCCGGAAATATATGTCAAGCTATCTGGACGTAACAGCAACGTTTGATATTGAGACCACGAACACCGACACAGACGGCTTTGCTTACAGTTGGCAGACCTGTATTGGTGGTGAAGTCATTGTCCCCCGGTATTTTGAAGAGTGGGCAGAAATGCTTGAAACTCTGGTGGATAAGTGGGGAGTCAATGAAAAGAACCGGCTTGTGTTGTATGTGCATAATTTAGGCTATGAACATCAATACATTATGCAGCTGTTAACGGCCCGTTGGGGTCTGGCTGATAGCTTGTATACGAAGAGCCGCAAGCCCTTGTATTTGCGCTTTGATAATGGCATTGAGTTTAGGGACAGTTTCAAGCTGTTTCAAAAAAGTCTTGCCAGAGCAACGGAAGGTTGCGAGCACGCAAAACTTGCGGGTGATCTTGATTATACTGTCTATCGAACCCCTGATACGCCGTTGACAAATACGGAATTTGCGTATTGTGTCAATGATGTGTTGGGTCTGTACGAAGCAATTGAGCGCTTGAAAGCAGAACACGGGTACAATCAGGCAACAATTCCGTACACAAATACGGGCATGGTAATTGAAGCTGTACGCAAGGAAATTATGCCGGATAGGCGATGCATGGCAGCTATTAAGGCTCTGCAGCTTGACCGTGAACAGATGGCGCTTGCATATCACTGTATGGCGGGTGGTGATACCCACGGTACGCGCTGGCGTGCTGGTCGCACCTATACAAATTGCAATTCTTACGATTTCAAGAGTGCGCACCCGTCGCAGCAGCTTTTATGGAAATTTCCATCTGGTGCGCCTGTAACGCTGCCCGCCGACTTGTCCGAAGAGGATTTGAAGAAATTCATTAATGCAGGGTATGGCTGGATAGCTAAACTTTGCATTATCAATCCCCGGTGTAAGCCTGAATGCCCTGACCCCTGTGTGTCTTTCAGTAAATGCCCTGACGTGTCGGGCCTTGATGAGCTTGATAACGGTAGAGTGCTGGGGGCTGATGCTCTTTTCTGGTATTGTGATTCAAACGACTACCAGAGGTTCATTGATGGGTATACCTATGATAAAATAGTTGCGGTGGAAAGCGTGGCGTTTCGGCTGGACTACTTGCCAGATTCTTTTCGTAAAACCATTTACGAAAAGTTTCGCGTGAAAGAATCAGAGAAAGGCAGTCCAGATTATGCTTTTGCGAAAATCTGTGTCAACACCATTTTCGGAGCATGTGCGCAGAAAACGGTGCGCGATGAATACGGTTGTGACCCTGACACACTGGAATGCACGCACAAGAGCTGGATTATGAACTTACAGAGCAAAGACGATGCCGACATACAGAAATCACAAGAAAAGAAATTTCCTTTTTTGTGGGGCCTGTGGACTGCATCAATGTCCCGGCTCAAGCTGTGGGATATGCTAAAGCGCGTTGGCTGGGAAAAGGTCATTTACTGGGACACAGACAGTTGTAAATTTGAGGGGGAAAAGCAATCTGCTATTGACGACTACAACGCCGTTATTCGTGCGCAATGCGTGTTGCGGAATTGTGTGGTTGAAAAGAAAGACGGCAGCAAAGTCTATATTGGCGTTGCAGAGGACGAACACCCGCAAGACCGGTATGGTATGCAGGCTTTCCGATTTCTGCACGCAAAGTGCTATGCTTGTGTTGACGCTGACGGCACGATTGAAAGCACCATTGCGGGTGTGAACAAGAAAGCGGGTGTAAAAGCCCTTGGCGGCAGCATTGACAACTTGCGCGACGGTCTTTTGATATCCCCTGCAGGCGGTCAATGTCTGGCATACCATGATGAACCAATACGCACCCGCACCGATTTTGCAAAACCCACGGTTTCTGCGTCGTGGGTCGTTATGACCGAACGCGAATACAGAGTATCGGATGAACGCAGCCTTTTAATGGAATGTGAGGTATTCGCATGAGCTTGGAGCATTTAGAGGGTTATAGCAATCAAGGGGGCACAGCAGACGTATGGATACTACGAGATGAAGAGGGGAAAATCATTGCTTTTACGATGCAGATTTTTCACAAATAGTTAACAGTTTGTTAACACATCGGCGCTGACGATGTGTTACAATATAATCAGACCGGTTTCAACACAACAGATAGAAAGGAAAATATTATGAAACTGACAGGCTATTACATGAACGCAATTTGCAAGTTTGAGGACGGTATCAAGACCATCTGCGTGGTCGATGTACAGAACCGCGCGCAGCTGATGGAACGTCTCAAAGCGGCGTTTCCGGATAGGCCGTTCAAGCTGTACGATTTTGAGCGAACGAAATTCGGCGCTGTCGTTCAGAGCGCGGACATTGTGAACATGCGGAATTTGCTGAATCTGGCAGACATGGACGGGGTGATTTAACATGGCAAGTATCACGAAGGTCGAAATCTGGGAAGATATCGCGGGGAACGTTATCGGGCTTGTGTTCGACCCTGCGGGGCAGCTGACGAACGCGGTGCAGAATCTGGCAGCGCAGCAGCCGTTGCCCCGTCCCGCTCTGGTGGAAGCCGCACGGCAGGCTTTCCCGTTTGCCCCCACGTATGACCCGCACGCGTTCGGGGAGAGGTCTCTTGCAGACCTGTATACTTACCTGAAAGCGTACAATCATCACATTGCGGATATCTTCCCGGAAGCCCCGACCGCGCTTTATCCGGAACGTGCAACTCCTGCCGGGCTGCAGTTCCTTATCCGCTGGATGTTCTGAGGGGGTGAACATATGCAGGATATCAATAACAAGCTGAAGGATATTCTCGAAAAGCTGACGGATTTTTTCGAGAATTTTGTGGATGAAATGGCAGAGGTTAAGACAAACCAGACCGACGCAATTTCCCATCTGCAGACCATCGAACAGAAGCAGGACACCATTATCGATTTGCTGCGTACCATCGCAGCCAACACCGCAAAGTAAATTGTTCCACATGGAACATAAATTGTTCCACATGGAACATAAACTGACAGACAACAAAGGAGAATTATTATGGCATTCACAAAAAACAATAACGCATCCACCCCGAAGAAAGCCGCAGATGCCCCCCGCGTCACCGTGGAAATGCTGCACAATTTGCATGCCGTTGTGCGCAGCGTGCGGCAGGTCGCAGACAACTGTCTGACTTTCACACTGCGTCTGAATGGCATTGACTTGTACGGAATGCGGCTGGTTGAGGGCGAAAAGAGTACGTTCATCACAGCCAGCGCCAACAAAGGCAAGAACGGCAAATACTACGACAATTTCCGTGTCTACTTTGACGAAGATGCCGCGCAGGCTGTGAAGAATGCAGTTTGTGAAGCATACGAGACGAACACGGACGAAGTAAAGGTATAAATTATGAGCAAGCGCAACAAAGATATTGCGCTTGACCTGTATACCGGCGACGGCTGGGTGAATATCCCGGCTGTCGCCGCTTTAGGTTGCTGGTGCAATATCATTATTGGTAAACGTCAAGTAGGTAAAACGTTCGGCACGTTGAAATACATGCTTGACGAAAACAAGTATTTTCTGTACATGCGCCGCACCGTAAACGAATTGCAGGCCGTCGCCGCTGACCCTGACTTGAATCCGTTCAATGCTTTGCAATCCGTGGGATACGATATCGGCATTTTAAAGGCGGGTAAAATCTCCTATTCAATCGGGGATATTGAATACACGGACGAAGAGGACAAAGACGGACGAAAGAAATGGCATATCGGCAATAAACGCGCCGTTGGTATGGCGCTGCCGTCCATTGCGGGCATTCGTGGTTTTAATGGCAACGTGTTTTCAGACCTTGTTTTTGATGAATTTATCCCTGAAAGAATTATTGCAAAGCGCAAAGCAGAGGGGGAAGCGCTTCTGAATGCATACGTTACAGTGTGCGGAAATAGAGAGCTGGAAGGAAAGCCGCCCCTGCGCATGTGGCTTTTAGCGAATGCGTTCGACATTTCCAGCCCGATTCTTGAACAGCTGGGATGCACTGACCTTGTGGCGAAAATGTCAAGGAGCGGAAAAGAATGGTGTATGACTGATACGGGAGTTTTTATTGCAATGCCGCACAGCGACCGTATCAGCGACCGCCGCAAGCAAACCGCGCTGATGAAGCATCTTGCGGGCAAAGGCGACTTTTACAAAATGGCAATGGAAAACCAATTCGTGTATAATAACCTTGAGAACGTGCGCCCCCGCAGCCTGAAAGGCATGACACCGCTGTTTGCGTTTGCTGGACTGTATGCGTATCAGCTGGACGAATTGCACTACTACATCTGCGAATCCCCGCACAGTGGCAGGGAGCATTATGGGAGCAGCCCACAGGCAGCAGCGCAGTTGCAGGCCGTTCACCCTGAATTGCGTCCTATGATATGTTTGGGACAGGTCGATTTTTCGTCGGTTCCCGCGCTCTTAAAGGTCAAAACATATCTTGACATCAAAGATTAAAGGGTGTATGATTAAGGAGCGGGGGAGCCGCACAAAAGGAACACCCCGGAAGGGTGCGCGGCTGGCTTTTCCTTTTCCATGCCCCCGCGTTTCTGAGAGCAGAACACCGCATCCTTTATGCAACTGGGCTTTCTGCTCCTGTTCTGCTTTCAGAAACAGAAAGGGGGTGAACACATGGTAAACGTATATTTTTTGAGCGTGGACGGGAATGCCCGTCTGTCTGAGCATTTTAAACTTTCAGAGTTTCAGTGCCGCGATGGGCAGGATTTTGTAGCAGTTGACACCCGACTTGTTGAACTGCTGGAAAACATCCGCAAAGTGTGCGGCGACGCGGTGCACATCAACAGCGGATTCCGCACTGCAAGCTGGAACCGGCAGCAGAAAGGCAGCGCACCCCACAGCAAACATCTTTATGGGCTGGCTGCAGATATCTGGGTGGGTCACTATGACAAAATGCACCGGCCTGTCCGCACAAAGACCCCCGCCGAAGTCGCCGCGATTGCTGAAATCTTTTTAGGAAACAGCGGCGGCATTGGCATTTATAAGACTTTTACACACGTCGATGTTAGAACCGGTTCGAGCCGGTGGAAAGGATGATTCACATGACTATCAACGATATTTTGGCCCTTGGCAAAATGGGATTCACGGCACAGCAGGTGCAGCAGATGCTTTCTTTGGAACGCGCGCAGCAGGGCCAGCCTATCACGGCCCCGGCACAGAGCGCGGCCCCCGCTGCCGCTCCTGCAGCACAGCAGCCTGTGACCCCTGACCCTATGGCGGCAATGGCGCAGCAGATTGCAGACTTGACCGCCGCCATCAACGCAAAAACCGTTCCGACCGCGGGCACCGTGGGTAATCCTGCCCCCGTTACCAGCGTGGAAGATATCATTCTGGGGCTGGTGCAGCCTGCCGAAGCGCCTGCAAGCCCCGATTTTAACGCCGTGAAGTAACGGCAGAAAGGAGCAACAAATGGCAAAATCCCGTACTAACATGCCTGAGCTGAAGGGCATGAGCGTGTTCCGTCCGACTGACATTTACACCATTGCCAATGCGCTGGTAAAGGAAGTCACCGGACAGACTGCCACTATTCAGGCCATCAACACCGCCAGTTTTATTCAGGTCGGGCAGATGTGTCTTGACCAGAGCATGGAAGGAACCCTGCAGGCGCTTTCTAACATGATTGCGCGCACGGTCATTTCCAGCCGTTCTTATGCGGGCCGGTTTACCAGCATCGAGACCGACCGGCAGGAATGGGGCCTGTTTGTCCGTGAAATCGCTTTCTTCTCTGGTGATTTTGATGAATCGAAGTTCATCAACACCGCGCAGAATGCCGATATTCTGGTGGACGGTAACAGCGTGGACATGTACAAAATCAAGAAACGCTATCCGCTGGAAATGTTCTACGGTGGGCAGAAGGTGCTGAACCAGCGCTACACCACGTTCCGGAACCAGCTCAAGACCGCATTCACCAGTGAAAGCGAGTTCAGCGCGTTCCTTGCTGCCATGACCACCGAAATCGCAAACGACATCGCCCGGTGGAAAACCGCAGAGAACCGGGCGCAGGTCATCAATTTCATGGGTGCGCTGTACAACTCTGACCGCCCTGAATGTCATGTGAACCTGACCAAAGCTTTCAACGCGGCACGCGGTACGACCTACACCACCAAAGAACTGCTGACCACCCATCTGCAGGAATTTCTTTCCTTTTTCGTGTCGTGGCTGGAAACTACCAGCAGCCTGATGGAGAACAGCTCTGTGCTGTACCACCAGACCCCTGTATGCACCGACGACGGCGGCAACACGCTGCATCTGTTGCGTCACACCCCGAAGAGTGAACAGAAACTGCTGCTGTATCAACCCCTTATCAACGACGCGCGGAGCTGGGTCTATCCTGCCATCTTTGGCCCCGGGTATCTGAGTTTCGGCAACTATGAAGGTGTTGATTTCTGGCAGAACATCAACGACAAACCCGCTATCTCCTGCATCCCGTCGCAGTTCGACGTGAACACGGGCAGACAGGTAACGGGCGGTGCGGTCGCTCTGTCCTATGTCGTGGGCCTGCTGTATGACCGCAAGGCTATGGCGACGACCTACTATCAGGATAGCGTGTATACTACCCCGTTCAACATTTCCGGCGAGTACTACAACACTGAACACCATTGGAAGATGAACTACACGCAGAACCCGACGCAGAACGCAATTCTTATGTTCATGTCCGACGAACCGTAAACGGTTCTATATCAACCCAACAACTGAATGTGTGGGCCGGGTGAAAGCCCGGCCCTTATTTTTATAAGAAAGGAGAAATTCATGGCAGACCATAACGAAGGTATTGAACACGGCTATCATGCACATCTGGGCAAAGTCTCGAAACGGCTCAACAGCACAAAACGCATTGCATTGGCGGATTTGCCGGACGAATTTCCGTTTTACATGAAACGGGCCTGCAGCATGGAAGCGCCGGTATTTTACGTGCGCCTGAACAGCCTGAATATCTCGCCGCAGTACAACTACTGTTATATTGAAGAAACCCACGCATACTATTGGATTGAGGACATCACCGCTTTGAACGCCAACAACTGGCAATTCTCTTGTACTATCGACGCATTGGCGACCTTTGCGGACGATATCAAGAAAACTAAAGCATACATCGTATACGGTCACAACAAGTTCGATGCATCCGGCGACAGCTACCGCGTGCAGGACAGCCGCCAGAACGTCGCACAGCGTCCGACTGTAACCAGTGTGGCGCTTGATGTGACGGATGAATGTATCGATAGTACACAGGGCGCTTTCATCCTGTCGGCAGTTGGCAAAAGTTCCGGTGTTACTACCTATGTCATGAACAAGACGGCGCTTTCTCGCCTGATTGATAGCATTCAGCAGGATATCACCGCCGATTTTGGGCAGATGATTTCTGACGTGCAGACCAAAACAACACAGGTTAACACGGTGGACACATATCCGCCTATGCTGGATTCAAAAGGCGGCGTTGTTTCCCGTGTTGGCAGCACTACAGAGACCTACAGCGGTGCAGACAGTTCCACGGATAAGGCTATCAAGTATCTGGCAAAGAACTTTGTGTACGGTGGCGCGGCTGTGGATTGTATCCGCTCCTGCATCTGGATTCCTATTAAGGCAAGTGTTATCCCGCAGAGCAGTCAAAATGTCTTTTTGGGAGACTTTGACACCGGTGTTTCTGGCGGAGTAATGGGGCATTCTCAAATTAAACGTGAAACCGCGATTCCGATTCCGTGGCCTGTGTCTGACTGGAAACGGCTGAATTGCCAGATGCTGCTGTATGTACCGTTCATTGGAACGGTTTCTATTCCTGTCGATAAAGTAAACAACGTTGCAGCTTTGACCGTTACGTGGTGTTGTTCTTTCCTTGACGGCAATATTTCTGTCAAGGTGGATGCAGGCACATACACGGTATACGTGGGCAGCGCTAATATTGCATCGCAGTATGCAATTGGTGCAAGCAATATCAGCCTGACCGGAAATCAGGCAGCGGCGACCATTGGCGCTATTGGCATAGGCTTACAGGTGGGCGGTGGTGCACTGAGCAGTGCCGCAAGCTTTCCTATCGATATTGGCCCCATTCATGGAGAGCTGTACAAAAACCCGTCACCGCAAGCCAAAGGCATGGGTTCTGCAATGCAGTCACTGGGCGGCGCAGTCATGCAGATGATTCCCCCCGTTGCGCAGTGCGCGGGCAGCATGACCGGAAACGCGACGGCATTACAGTCCATGGAAGCATGTTTGACCCTGCTTTACTACCCGCCCACGGACGACACAAATTTTCAAAGCATGTACGGACACCCCGTTATGAAGATTGACACCCCCGCCGCAGGATATTGCCAGACGCGTGGCTTTTCCGTCGCTGCACCTATGGCGACCAGCGCAGAGACCGCATACATTAACGCTGCTATGGACGGCGGTGTATTTATCGAATAAGGAAGGAAAGGTGATACCATGTATCAGTGCTATCAGGGAAATTATGACGTGCAGGCGTGCGGCGGGTTTCGTCCCCCGTCTTTGAGCACGGACGTGCTCAACTACTGGGAGCGGTCGTTCTTCCAGCGTATGCGCGCATTGTATAAAATCCATGGCCTGCCGGAAGCAGGCCCCGGACAAATCGGATGGGACTATGATGCATTTCTTTACCAGCTGTTGCGCATGGGATATGCTGTTGTGTTCAACTCCAAAACATACGGCCTTGTGGTGCAGCCGGGTGCGCCTACCGGCTTTGGATTGCAGTTTCAGCCGCGCGGCATGATGGTGCAGACCCCGTTCTTTCAGTTTGACAGGCCGCTTGAAATTGGCACAGAATGCGCCGTTATCAAGCTGACCCCCGACTATCGCGGGGTCTGGGATATCATCGAAAAATACGCTGTTGAAATGCAGCAGCTTGAGGTATCTATCCGGCAGGCCGTCGTAAACAGCCGTTTTGCTTATGCTGCTATCGCCAAAGACGACAAAGACCGCCGCACCCTTGAAACGATTTTCGAGCAGCTCGAAAACGGTAAACCCGCTATTGTGGTGAACGGGCAGCTGCAAAAGCCCGTCATGAACAAGGCTGATGCACAGTATCAGCTGCCTATCATGCAGTTCGACCGCGATTTGTCGAAAAACTTCATTCTTCCTGACCTGTACGACCTGAGACGCAAGACTTTGCAGGACTTTTACCGTGAACTGGGCATTCGTGTGCAGCCTGATAAAAAAGAGCGGCTTGTGACGAATGAAAGCGCCAGCGCGGACGCTGAAACGTACAATCGCCGGGAAGTCTGGAAAATTTCTCTTGACGAATCGGTGAAAGTGTGCAATGATATGTATGGAACCAATATCTCCATCGAAATCAACGAGCCGCCAGAGCTGAGAGAAGGGGGTGCAGATGATGCCAATGTACTGGGGGAGCATGACGAACCAGAACAGCACGAATCAAAACAGTGACGCGCTTGACCGTGCGTGCAAGCTCCTGTGCAATATCCCGGAAGGGTTGTTTCGTGACTTTGCTGTGCCTGCTGGCATGGACAGAGAACTCGCCATCCACATCATCATGCGGGAACACGGCCTTGCACCCCTTTACCGGCCTGACCCCTATTGGATGGTGGACGCAATCCGTCATTGGGTGCAGGAGAGCATGCCCATCTGGGAAAAGCTCTATAGCACCACGCAGCTGAAATACAATCCCATCTGGAACACCGACGTGCAGGAGCGTACCACCGATATCCGCACCACTGACCGCGATACGACGCAGGACAGAACCGCCGTCAATCGCGGCAAGAGCGGGCAGACCGTGGGACAGGTGACGACCGGAGACTATCACGAGACCGGCAGCACAGAGCTGCACGACGAAACCGCAGGCACTGGGCATACGGAGACCGAAGGAAAGTCTATCACCGACGATACCAGCACCACCACGACCGTCAACAAGACGGACGTTGCAGGCACGGACAAAAAGACCACGGAAAGCACGAAAAAGCTTGACCAAACCGTGACCCGCGATATTTCCCCCGAAAACGCCCCCGATTACCAGCCCGACGACCAGACGCACACCGTGGCAGAGGAAACCTTTAAAAGCACCGAAAACGGGGAGCATAAAGAGACCACCGACTTTACAGGGAATTCCACCACTGTAGCCAATTCGACCACCAACACCACCGGCACGTCTGACACGGAGACCCACGGGAAGCAAGACCAGACGACCGGAAGCCAGACGGACGGAACGACCAAAGGCACGACCGACACGAAGACAAAGACCCACGATATCCGGCACGAAGATGCTAAAGAGGTGGGCAAAGAAAAAGTCACTGACATGTACAATCACGGCTGGACTAAGCAGGGCAACATTGGTGTCACCACCACCCAACAGATGATTGATGCAGAACGTGAAACAGTTTTGTTTGACGTGTATATGGCAATTGCCAATGATTATCATGCAAAGTTCTGTTTGGACGTGTATTAAGGGGGCATACCATGGACGCGATTATAGCCGCCCTTGTATCGGGAATTGTCACCCTTGCGGGTGTCCTGATTGCTAACAGCAAATCACAAGCCGTCACAGACGTGAAAATTGAGGAGTTGACACGGGAAGTCCGCAAGCACAATTCCTTTGCTGAGAAAATCCCCGTCATTGAGGAACAAATCAAAGTCGCAAATCATCGTATTGATGATTTAGAACATATCAACCAATTGAAAGGAGAAAAACCATGAACGACCTTCACATTTCCGCAGGCACTATTGCCCGTACCCTTGTCCTTGTCCTTGCCATCGTCAACCAGATTTTGAGCGCGTGCGGCAAAAGCCCCCTGCCCATCGAATCGGAAACGCTGGAACAGCTGGTAACGGCTGGCTTTACCACCGTCGCCGCCCTGATTGCATGGTGGAAGAACAACAGTTTCACCACCAATGCACTTAAGGCTGACGCGCTGCTTGCGCAGCTGAACGGCAAACACTAACTGACTGACCCCCGCGCAAGCGGGGGATTTTATGAAAGGAGCCACATATATGGCAGACGAAAAAAATACCGATATCAGCACACCATTTATTTTTCAAACATCGCCCCCGTATGCTGCACCCGGCGATCATTACCAGTATGACTTGTATTGGCTGGTGAACCAGCTCAAGCAGGCCCTTACCAATACCGAAACCTTGCGGAAGCACGATATCGGGCAGGATACCCGCCTTGATGGTCTGGATATCTTGACGGCGCAGCTGAAAGATGCAACCGACCAGCTTTTTGCAAAGCTGAAAGCAGGCGACTTTACCAAAGATACGTTTATTGAATGGGTCAATACCAACATGACCGATATCATCCATCAGATGGTACGGTTTGTGTTCTTTGGCCTTGACGACGACGGGCATTTTGTCGCCTATATCCCCGCAAGCTGGAAGTTCCTGCACTTTGATACCCTGCTTGACCCCGATAAACCCGGGTTTGGGCATTTGGTCGTTTACTACTAAGAAAGGAGCATTTTCATTATGGCAAACTGTAATTGCAATGACTTCCCTATTTCCTGCGCACCACACGCGCCGGGTGGTGATTGCTGCCATCCGCACGGATGCCCCCCGCATCCGTGTCCGCCGCCCCCGTTCAAGGGCGGCACGAGCATGTATATTGGTGCACGGTATGTGCCGATTTTTGCCGACCCCGTGGAATGGGACGACGAGCGCGAATATGAGCCGTTAACCATTGTCATCCATGACGGCAGCTGTTACACCTCTAAGTGCTATGTGCCGAAGGGCGCACAGCTGCCCCCGTACCCGGAAGGACAGACTAAATATTGGGTCAAAACGTCCGACTATAACTATCAGTTCGCCGACCTCAAGAAAACCGTGCTTGACCTGTCCCGACTGGTTGAGCAGTTCCAGAAGGATAACAAGACGTTTACCGACCTGATTAACGGCTGGAACGAAAAGGTGCAGCAGTGGGAGACCAAAATGACGGCGTGGGGCGAACGCCTTGATGCCGTCGAATCCCGCATTACCGACCTGACCGCCAGCCTGAACGCCGAAATCGACCGCGCAAAGGCCGCAGAGCAGGCAAACGCCGCTGCTATTGCACAGGAGACTGCCGACCGCAAGCAGGCTATTTCTGAGCTTGACGAGGCTTATAAGGCGGCAGACGCTGCCGAAGCGCAGGCCCGTGAAGAAGCCGATACCGCTCTGAGCAATCGCATCACCGCCAACAAGACTGATATTGATGCCCTGAAAGCTGAACAGGCCATTCAGAACACTAACATCAGCAAAAACGCAAAGAACATCGCGGACAATTCGGCAGAAATCGCAAACCACGCTGCCCGCCTGACCGACCTTGAAAGCAATGCGTCGGACTGGGATGATGCTTTCCCTGATACGACCATTGCGCAGGAAGTGCAGAAGGAAGAGCTTGAACGCGCCAACGCTGATACTGCCCTGAATGGTCGCTGTGATACTCTCGCGGCAGACGTGGAAGAGGTTCGAGACATCGCAAACCATAAAGTAGACCAGACGGTTTTTAACAATGCGGACGCGCTGAATGTAAAATATTCGTCCGGTGCTAAAAAACGAATCAATGGTGAATCGCTGGAAATCGGCCCGACCACCGCCGACCGCAACGCGCTTTCTGGTATGTGGATTGCTGCTGACTGGGGCACATCTTCTACTCACACAGCGAATTTTGGACAAGTTCGACCCGTATTTTTCGCCCTCAAGAGCGAAGTAGACGCCGCGCAGGCCGCAGCCGATACGGCAAACGCCAATATTGGCAACTGGGAAACTGACCACCCGAACCAGACTATCAGCCAGTGCGCAACCAGCCTTGAAAACGAAACCGCCGCGACTGCTGCCAAAGCTGACGCGAACGCCGCAGTTATCGGAGACTGGAACGCAGAGCACCCCGGCCAGACGATTGCGCAGGAAGTCACCCGCCTTAATGGCGCAATCCCTGATGTGAGTGGGTTCGTCACTGAAACGACCTACAACGCAGGACAGGCGGCACAAGATACCAAAATCAACGCCGCACAGAACGCAGCCAACAAAGCCAATACCAATATTGGCGACTGGGAGACTGAGCACCCGGGCCAGACTATTGCGCAGGCAATTTCTAACACCGTGTATCTGACAAAAGGGAAGTACATTAGCTTAATTACAAAATTATCTAATGCTTCTCTCCCCGACATAGGCGAAAACTTTACTTTTCCGTGGAGCGAGTTACCAAGCGTTGTTTCGCCCTCTTCTGACCCCGTTAAATCCTATGAACTTGTCGAACCCAACAGCATAACCATGTATTATCATGACATTACGAACGCAAAACATATTTTTGGCGGCTCTGTCATTGGTGCCGATACGAACGGCCTGATTATTCACGTAGATACAAAAGAGACGATTGACCTCGAACGTGCCTATTACTTGAGTTTGGTAATCAGTCAAGGTGCTATCAAGCTGAACCGCTAATAACACAAATAGAAAGGACTTCCAAACGGAAGTCCTTTCTTGTTATTAACAGCTTGCTTTCAGCTGTTCGACTGCTCTTTCCATCACGCGGTCGATGTTATCACCGTCTGCATAATAGTACTCCTCATGCATCCCCGCACGGGTACAAATTTCACGACACATTGCGGGTTCATACTCTTTGCTTGCATTGTATGCATTCAACAGTTCGGAGTTGGTCATGTTGTAGTACTTCATATCGTAAATCTCCTTTTACTTGTAGGTGTGTTTCTCTTTCCACCCTTATTATACCACAACGGACATGCACATATGTTAACAAACTGTGAACATTTACATCATCGCTTTACTGTAGTGAAGTACCGGAACCGATTTTGCATGTTCGGCATTGTGCACAAAATGCGTGAGATTTTGGGGGAAATTTCGGCGCGCTTTAGCACTTTAAAGCAGTAAAGATTTTAACTTT
>OKRS01001444.1_pt1 | contig 15546 bp, 4 predicted proteins | sample 1601191 | NCBI WGS metagenome assembly OKRS01 (sample SAMEA3541509, study PRJEB24748) | human gut metagenome | biome: human gut; feature: human-associated habitat; material: faeces | place: China | collected 2012
TCTGAATACGTTCTCATTTTGATTAGTAAAGTGTCAACTTATTCAGTACAAGACAAACAATGCACTTCCTCCATTCTGTGCAGTTGGTGTCGGTCAAACTGCATGATGATTTTGTGCAGCTGTGTGCCTTGGCGCAAGGCCTCGACGCGAGGTGCTTGGGCGTAAGCGTTGATTTGCGTGACGGCCTCGTCCCATTGCTTTTGTGCGGTGGCTTCGGTGTCGCCTTTGTGCAATAGTTTGAGTTCGAGAATGTAGCTATGCTTTGTAGCGTAGTGCGTCAAGTCGGGTAGGAGGAAGAAGTCACAGAAGCCGTGGTTCAATTCCAACTCAGGCGCGGTGTAATAATAAGCGTTGAGATTGAGGTAAGCCATAAAGAAGCCTTGTAGGTTGCGTTCCGCCTCAATGCCGTCGCGCACAGACGATACTTTGGTATAGGCTTCAGCCATGTAGTTGAGTGCATCTTGCCACTTGCCTTGGAGTGCCATGTAAGTGAAGAGTACAGAGATCTCGTTGAGATTGATGTGGTTGACCTCTTGGTATTCCTCTAACAGAAAACCATAGTACTGCTTGCGCACGTTGTTATTGGGGATGCTGAGCACCAGCAAACTGCCCAACGTATCTTTAATGGTGAGCATGCCGTAGTAGAACAAGAGACTTGGAAAAATGTCAGGGTTGGTGATTTGGTGTGCGGGGAAAGTTTCGTAGAGGTTGCAAGTAATCTCTCCCGTTTCGGCAATGGTGCGAATGACGCCTTTGCGATCGCCGTCCAACTTATCAAGTTGTATGAGGCGCTTCATCTTGTTATAGTCCGTCTTGGTGTTCGGGTCGATCATCTCTTCTGGACCTTCGCCACGGCTGATGTAGTTGCGTAGGTAGTAGAGAACCATATCGCAGTTGAACACGCGGCTTTGCGTGTGGAGTGCATCTTTGGCAAAGCAGTAGTTGTCGTACCAAGGCTTCATCTCGTCAATCACAGCCTCAATGTTGCAGTCTGGGCGAATGGCACCCGACGCTTTGTAATAACTGAAGAGAGCATGCACGTCCTCAGTTGAGAAACCGAGCATTTGGTTAAACTCAGGTTTCGTAGAGATGTGCCAACCAATGTTGAAGCCGCTGGTCACGTCGTCGAGCGTAACAGGACTTACGCCTGTGATGAAGATACGGTCAAATGACCCCTTGAACTTCTTAAAAATGTCGCGATAAAAGCCTTCGGCATGGGTAATGCTCCAATATACGTCCTCCCCCTGCTCGTTGAGCACGGTGTTGGTAAAGTTGTCGTACTCATCGATGATGAGGTAGAGAGGGTACTCGTACTTTTTCGATTCATCGTTGATGAGGGTAAGTTTGTCGACCGCTGTTGCAGCACTTCTTACTTTTTTGACAAAGTCGTCGGTGTAATAGTCTTCATAAATGTCGACGAAACTGTCAAATACAACACGACAATAACTATCGAAGTTCTCTTCCAGCTTTTCAATTCTTCCTCCCACTTGTGAGAAGTCAAGGTGCAGTACTTGATAGCGTCCTTGGTTAGGCGTGGGGTGTTGGCCAATCCACAGTTTACCAAACCACTGCTCAAATTTATCCTTTGTGCGGCAGTCGTAGTAGGCGTGAAGCATGCCTAAGAAGAGGCTCTTGCCAAAGCGTCGTGGACGTATGAAGAAAAGATTGCGTGCCTCGTTCTCGAGCATGGGAATGTACATGGTCTTGTCCACGTAATATATGTTCTCCTCAACGATTGTGACGAAGTTCGACACACCATAAGGCAGTTCTTTTATAGCTTGATGCTTCATAATGAGATTGTTTTGCTGCAAATGTACGATATTTATTTAATGTGCAAATGCTTTGTTAATGTGCAAATGCTGAGTTAATGTGCAAATGTGAGAATGTGCAAATGTGCAAATGGTTGCCTTTATTTACAGAGTTAAAGATTGAAGACTAAGTAAGTGTTCATAAAAACTCAGTAAGTAAAGGCAACCATTTGCACATTCTCACATTCTCACATTTGCACATTTGCACATTTGCACATTAACAAGGCATCGTCACCTTGTTCACCGTTTTGCCCTCGTCGGTGCGCGCTTCGACTACGTAGATGCCTTGTGGCAGTTTGAGACGGAGCGAAGAGGTGAAAGGCTTCATCTGGTAAAGCACACGGCCAGCGGCATCGACCACTTCGACGTGCGTCAAAGGGTGAGCGGGTGAGGAGGTGATGACGAGGCGCTGATTGTCAACTTGAATTAGCGGACGCGTGAGCGAAGCCAAGTCGTCAGGCGTAGGTTCGGCCGAAGACAAGATGTAGTAACGACCTACTGCATTGCCTGACACCTCCAACGATACGCTATCCGTCTTTGCTCCCGTACTGAGCGTGAGCGGTGTGACGAGTCCCGTTTGTTCGTCGAGTAGCGAGAGCGTTTCGTTGAACTCATTCAGCCCCATGAAGGTGAGGCGCGTCGGTGCATCACTGTTGCTCAGAATGCCTAAGGGAACGCGGAACATCGTGTGGCGACGGTTGATTGTGCTGGCCTGCGTGCCCGCCAAGGTATACACCGTCGGCACATCGGCCAAAGCATTGTCAACGAGCGCTTCGAGGTCTTCAGACGGTTGGTAGTCGTTGTTGGCCTCGGTGTCTTTCACAACAATAGCTTCACTTCGCAGTCCACCTCGAGCGGCACGAATGCGCAAGGTGCGTAGCGAACCACCTAACGGTTGGCGGCGAGCCGGAGCGCGTAGGGTGCTACCTACGGCCTTAGCACTCGTCATCATGTCTGCCGTAAAGCAGAGCGAGAGACTACCCGTGGGGTGAGCAGCTTTCACAAAGAAACCTTGACCTGGAGCGAGGACGCCTTGAGCCGTTGTGGCCGTGGCATCATTGACAGTTATCCACTGCTTATCGTCAGCATTCTGCATCACGCCCAACTGTCCGTCAGCCGTGAGCAACCAATACTTTGCACCTTCGAGCTCAGAGGCATTCGTAGAGAAGAACTGGTTCATGTTGAGTCCGCACGTAAATGGGTTGCTCACTAAGAAGTAAGCGTTAGCCGTGTTCTGATTCGTGAGCGTCTGCGTAATCGTGTGACTCGCCTCGTTCAGTTGGTCAGCGATAAGGCGATGACTATTCGTGCGGTCGACAGTATACTCCTTACCATCAGTAGCTTGCGCCGTAGTGTAGTAACCAAATTTGGTGTCCTCCTTCGGCAGGCGGAAGAGCGACTGCGTATAAGTACTTGAAGCACCCTTTGCATTCACCTTCACCGAGAAGCCACCTACGCCATAAGGCGTTTGCACATCGTTGAAGGTTTTGCTCCATGCGATGGCTTGGTAAACGTCCTTGTTTTGAACGGCAGCCTGTTGCGGTGCGTCGGCCGAGTAAGGTTCGAGGTAGTAGAGCCAGGAGTTGGCTTTGTCCCAACTGCGTTGGTAGACGGCTGGCGCAAAGCGGTTGTAGTCAGTCGTGTTGAACGTTACGTCGTCGAAGTAAGGCGTGAGTTGCTGCGCATTGTCAGTGGGCGCGTACCAATCGCCTGCGTAGGTATGCTGCAAGGGCGAGCCTAAGGTGTACCAACGGCCAGGAGTGAGCGCGTATTCTACCCACGCTTGCGTATAGGTCAGGCGTTCGGGGTGGAGGAGTTCGCTGCCCGATTGCAACACAAGCTTGTTAGCCTGATAGGTTTTGTAGCGACTGCAAGGGTTGAAGCCGCCCTCCGTAGCTTGCTTTTGCGTCAAGAGGTGGTACTCAATGTCGGGCGTAGCAGTGCGCTGATCGCCTTCGTGTTCGATGAAGTGAACAAAACTATCGCCCTCCGCGCTGCTGTGATCCGTAGCGTAGAGCAAGGGACCATCCGCCTGTGGCGTAACGATCACGTTGGTGTGCGACATTGGGGCAAAGCCTTGTGCCGTACCATTCGTCGCATTTGTCACGTAGTCGGGGGCATCGGTCGCATCGCGAAGCAGTTCCGTGCGATCGGCACGTGCCCAGTTGGCATCGTTCGTCCAGTCCGTATTACTTGCAGCACCAGTCCATACTTCATACTGCGGTACGATGATGAGGTCGAACATGAGTGTACCGTCGCAAGCCGTTGACACTGTAGCATCTTTAGCGGCAAAGCGTTCGCGGAAGTCAATGCGCAGCGTATAAGTATAACCCTCGCGCGGATTGAAGTCGTTGAGGAAGTAAATGTCGGCATGCGCCTCCGTTGGGTTAGCCGTGAGGGCTTCAAACTCCTTCACATGTCCCACAGTGCGGAATCCTTCCACCTTGTTGCCAGCAAAGGTCTTGTACACCTCCATATTAGGGTCGTTGGTAGCGGTGATATAAACATCTCCCAAGCCACCATCTGTGGGGAGAATGTGTTGCATACCTACGGCCTTATTAGTGACCGTAACCATACTGCGTAATGGTAGTCGTAGCACGTTGCTGGGAGCGGTCTTGGCAATCTGTTCTGTCACCTCGCTTACGGCTGCCAGACTGGTGCGTATAGGCACGTTCGTTAAGTGTTTGGGGTAAGTGTCAGTCGCCCCATTCAGTCCGTCAAAGAGCTGTGGTGCTTTGCCACTGACCAAGATACTAATTCGTTCAGGGTCGTAGCAGTACTGCACGTTACCGTCGGCATTGGTATGGTCAATAGGAATGACTGTAACGTACTCTATCTCTCCTTGAGTCGTAGCCACAGGTATGAATACGTTACACGTATTGTTGAGCAAGAGCAAAGGTGCCACACTGTTTGATGTGTTTTGTGTGAGTTGCAGGAGTACATCAATGATCGGTTGCGTCAAGACGAACGCTTCGTCTCTTTGAGGTTTTGCTGCCGCTACAGTCGTAGCCGTAGGGTAGAAGTGGCGGAACGTCATCAACGCTTCGCGCAGCGTGATTTCGGTTGATATGGGGGCTTCGTGCTTGTCGATAACTCGCCACGTACGGTTGGCCGTATTGACATATATCTGTGTGAAAGCTCCAGCCACGTAATCGCGCCACCAGTCGTATTGTGTCAAGCGTTCAGGCTCTGTGCCGTTGTCGGCCGTACCATTTTGCTTCACGCTGAGTGCCACACTCTTGCCCGCACAAGTTTGTACTTCATTGTCGATAGCCGTGTCGTCATCACCATCTTCCACTACGGTAATGGCAGACCCCGTACGGAAAGTACTCATAATGCAGCACTCCGTACCCAGTTCGAAGGCATTGACTGCATTGTTAATCGTAATAGGGTCGGACGAGAAGCGCGGCTTAAACAGAATGTAATATTCGTGTCTCGGCTGAAGATTTGCCCCCTTAAACTTATCGCTAATGATAAAGTGGCGATCACCCGCACCAGAGGTTTCCTTAAAGCGTTGCGCATTCATGCCATGCAGTGCCTTGGCATAGTCGTAGGGCGGCAATAAGGCATCGTTATTAAAGTGGGTGGTGAACTCAATGTAGCGGAAAGCACGTTCCGGACCTGTTGTCACCGCAGGGTCGCCCACTAAGGCCGTTGTAAAGGCGCGCCTTACGTCGGTGGTAGAAGGAGTGTAGTTAGAGGGGTCGATAGCTTTAGCCGTCAACTCCTTGTCGTAGAGGGCCTTGTCGAGTAGGCAGTACCACATATTGGGGTTGACTTCGTCCAAGTCCTCATTCTCGGTCAAGTCCAATTGTTGCAAAATCACATCAAAGTCGGCCGTCATCTTAGCCAATGTAATCTGTTGACTACAAACAGGCGTGCTGCGCTCTAACTGCACAGAAGGCTTGAGTGAGAATACTTCAATATCGTCAATCAAGATGTCGCCACCGCGCGTGTTGGTACAAGCATTGTCAATCGTCAAGCGATATCGTGTGTAGGGGATAGTACTCTTGTTGATAAAGCTGAAGAACACTTGTTGCCACAGACCGATGCCTTTGTTATCGATGTTGTTATTAATCGTTTTGCCTGTGTGATCACGTGCTTGACCTAAGATAGCACCGGGGCAGTAACTATAGAGCGTGTTGACATCGCCACTCTCGGTAATGCCTTCTACGCGGAACACTACGTTGGCGGGCGACTCCTGGTCGCGGTCGGGACTACTCATCCAAGCCGACACGTAAAGGCGCGAACCCGTACAGGCCTGACCTGAAAAGTCGATTGAAGCTACCTGACCAGGAAGGTCGGAAGCATCGATGTAGAGAAAGGCTGCGTTCGTGTCATCGTAGGCACCTTGGATATAGAAGTCTTTGTAGAACTTCTTAATAGGATAGAAGGTGCCACGGTTGTCGGTGCTGTCGAATCTCTTCGAAATGGTGTAGTTACCCCACGTACATTGGTCGGAGATAGTACTCATTGGGGCAAAGCAGTATGAAGTGTTGTCGTAGTTGAAGGGATAGCGGTAGCAGCGGCTATAAGTAGTATTTGCATCGTCACCTTGCCCCCGGTCAGAAAGGGACGTGTTGGTGCCCACAGGTGGCGTGAGGAAGGTGTCGTACAGGTCGGGGTCGAAAGTAATGGTGGCCACGGGATTTCCCGTCAAGGCTTGTAGTGCTTCGGGGGAACGGTCGGACTTAAACGAACCGTCAGCATTCTTACCAATTACTTCGGTGTAGAGAATGGGTTCGAAATCGTTTTCGAACTTGAGGGTGAACTTGGCTATTTGATAACGTATGCCGTCACTGGTACGTCCATATACCCTGAGTTCGCATTGGTCAGCATTGGCTTCCCCTGTGCCAAAGCCATCGGAGTCGCCAGGGTATTTGAAACCAATGGCACGCTCAGAAGCTGATGACAAACCATTGGCCTGGAAGCCCATACTCGTGATACCCGTGCCGAGCGGATCGTATATCTCAATGACCAACGTTCCGCCATTGCTGCTCTCCGCATTTTGAAGGTTTTCCTCAGCTGCTGTAGCCGCCTTGTAGAACCAGTAGTCGGACTTTTGCATATCGAGGTTGACGGTAGATACATTGAGCGTCACCTTCTTGCGTGGGAAGGTAATTGTCTTCTCTTCCAACCAATGTTCGCTTCCTTTGCGATAGTTGAGCAGTTTGTTGGCAATGGCGCGTGCATTACGAATGACAAATACGTTGCGGCCCGTCACGGTCGGTTCGATTAAGTCTTGGTTGGTAGGCACGACTATGTCGTTGGTCACCTCGCCCGTATAGAGTGGATTGCCATTGTCGCCAAAGTAGTCGACAAAGTCGGTATAGGTCGTTAGGTCAGCTCCCAAGATGTATTCCCAATCATCGGGCACGTTCTCAGGCATTTGGAACGTCACGTAGTGATCAACGAAGCTGCCGTAGCCCCCATTGAAGTTGAGGCGGTCGCCCACAACGAGTCCGTTGCTATACTTACGGCTACTATTGATGCCAAGGTAGAGTACGGAGTCACTTACGGCCTCGTCCGTCTTATAATTATACCAACGCTGGTAGGCACGTGAGCGCGTTGCAGCCGAATTAATCATACACGTCGGTACGTAAAGGTCGTGTGTAGATTGACACTTGAGGTAGTGCGTAATGGTGTACGTACTCGTCTTTTGCATCGGGCGCTTGGTGTAGGGATTGACCGTCCAGCCCTCTTCATCGCGCTGAATGAAACCTGTCATTGGGGACGTCTGTGCCTCGTGTGCCAACTTGACAAACCAAGAGCGCTTGGGACGGATCTCGTAGTTAGAGTAGTCCTCCGGTTGGGCAATCTCTTCAAAGCGCAAGTAGTAGCGGTTGGCCGCATTGCCCGTCATGTTCGCTTCGGTGTCGAGTGCAAGGTCGGAGGTGCTGCTGTTCTTGGCGAGTAGCCAACCGGTTTTGCCCTCTGTGCCTGTTCCGCCAACGAGTGTGAAGGTATAACGATCAATGTTGGCACGATAAGTGGCACTGAAGTGAGCCGCCAGTGAAAGGTCGTGCGTCACGTCGAAGGTGCCTTTCGTCGAATTGAAGTAGAGGTAATATTTATCTTTACTCATCACCACGAAGTCCTCCTTGCTCGGGCCCACGAAGGCCCACATTTGGTCGTTGACGTTGCGTTTGCCTTCTACAATAGCATCGACACTGGTGCCGTCGCCGTCGCTCATGTACTGGTTGCCCAACTTGTCGAAGTGAACAAAGTAGTAGAAGTTCTTGCCCGTCAATCCATCGGTAGTTAAGGCCGGACTTGTGGGGGCAGAGAAAGTAAAGCAGAGCGTATGCTTCTTGTCGGTGATATAAGTGCTGAAAGGCAGCAACTTCACGCTCTTGGTAGCCTCATCGTAACCCAAGCAGCGGTCGGGTACGGTGGGCACTTGTCCGTCGGCAGGCAGTTGACCAAACGTCCAAGTGATGTAACCATCGGCCGTGGGGTGGTTGAGCCAAAGGAAGAAGTGGGTAGCCTCAGCCTCCTTGTCGGTAAGGATGACAGCGCCTTCGCTATTGGTAGTGAGGTATTTGCCATTGGCATTGCGTAGGACAAAGTCTTCGCGAGAGCCTACGTTCTTCCAACTATTGTGGTCGGTATTGGTGCTGCTATCGGCTTCGGTCGTTACGCTGCCGTCCTCTTGTGCTACAAGCTGTAAGGGCGTGTCTAATTCTTTCAACTGGAGGTTGCGATAAGTACCTCCTTCTTCATCATAAAATTCGGGCGTAATGTCAGCTGCAATGAGGTTGACAAAGTTATTGCCGTTGTTAGGTGTGGTGAGGGCAAAGGCCCCTGTAGTAGTGCCGCCAGCAGTGGTGTAGTTGTGCGTAATGATATTGCTATTTCCGTCCGTTCCTACGAGTTGCAATTGCCAATAGTTGGGTTGTGTGTTGCTCTCGACCAAGCGCACATGAGTAGCTTCGGCAATGTTGGTCGTAGCAGCGAATTGCTGACCAGCCTCGGCCGTGGCATCGTATTTTAAGAAAGCACGGTTATAGGCGCTCTGCAGATAGTAGTCGCCTGTGCCAAGGCCGTCGTTCACAAACACCCAGAGTTGGCGCAAGTCGTCGGTGGCTGCAGGTTGCAACGAAAGCTGCGTGTTGTCAGCATTGAGCGTATAGTTATAGTGACTGCCGCTTTGCGTCTGTAAGTAGTAGAGTTGGTAATGCACACCATTAGCCGAACTAACGGGCAACTTCGGGGCGAGGGGAAAGGAACGGAAGTGGGCCACACTGTAGCGCGTGTTGGGTTGTCCCCAAGAGAGGGTGCCGTCCTCGTCGATGCAAAGGGCATGCTGCTCATCGGTGCTGAGCAGATTGTCGCGCATGAGGTTGTTGTTCTCGTAAGTGTTGCGGCTAAACTCAAACTGATAAGCCTCTTCTTTGTTGGTCGTTACGCCGAAAGTTTTGTCTTTCTCGTTATAAGCGATGAAATAGCCCGCCTTATTGCCAATGTTGAGTCCGTCAATGCGCCATTGATAGAGGCCGGGTTGGTCATCTTGGCTATTAATGGTATGGGCGTGTAGTTGTAGTCCCTTATTGTTATATCCCATAACTAGGGGCTTCATGCCTATAGCGGGGAATAAAAGGTAGCGATAGATAGTGTCGCCAAGGTTGGTAAAACGGACGCGGTTGGCGGGGAAGTAGTAATCACTTGTACCCACTTTGTTTACATCGACACCGTAGGCTGCCATTGTCTTTTTGCTTGCGTAGTTGTAAATAAGCCAATGACCGTCACTGCGAGAGTCTGTGTTGTCGGCAATATCGCAGAGCTTGTAGCGGCCTTTAGTATCGCGCACAGATGTGTCGGCGGTGACGCGTTGGTTGGTGCCATCGCAGTAGATATAGTGTCCCCTGAAACTTTTGATATAAACGTCGCCCAAGTCGTTGGCTTCGTAAATGCTCCAGCGCAGGTCCTTCAAGGGCAGAAGGGTCTCAGTAGTCTTTTGCAACACTTCACCGTCGTTGGCATCTTGAAGCAGCTCGTCGCCATTGGTGCGGAGGTCGATGTGATAGTAATACGGCTTGTCGTCAGTGCTCACCATGGGGCAGAACAAAGCACCGCGCAATGAGGTGGTGCGGCGCACCACAGCATAGCGCGAGTTGGGGCGTACCAACAGTAGCTGACCATTCTTCACACCGAGTGTGTTGTACGTGTCGGTGTTGCCATAGAGCGTATAGTTATAGCGCGTAGCACCAGCGGAGGCTGTGTAGTAGGTGTTCTCGCTGCGTACAAAGATAGAGGCTTCGGCCTTGTTGGCCACGCTGCTGAAGGTCTTGGTCGTCGTATCGTACTTAACGTAGTGGCCAGCTTTGCTCTTGATAACTATGCCTCCGACAATGCCATTTTGTTCTGCAGTCTCGTACGTCCACTGGTAACCATCGCCTATGGGCTGCGTCTCGGTGGTAGCTACGGCTATGAGCGCGCCGTCCTTCTCGAAGAGTGCGGTGCGGCCGTTACCCGTAAACTCTAAGTAATTGTATTCGCTTACATAGGTAGAGGGCTTGAACGAAAGGTAGTTGTAGTCCGAAACGGCTTCACACTCTTTGAGCTTATAAACGTCCGTGTTGCGCAAACCCATGGTGTGGTTGGTGCTTGTGTTGAGCGGCATGTCAATCATCCAATACGTGGGTTGCGTGTCGTTTTGCATAAAGCGGTAGACGGTGGTAGAATTTTCGTCATATTGTGGACGAATGACAAATTTCGACCCATCGTAACACAAGTATTCGCCCATTTGGTTGAGCAAGTAGAAGTCGCCCTCTTTGGCTTTAGGGTTGAGTGCGGTTTTCAGTATCCAGTTCTGATTAATGTTAGCAGGGTTCGCCTCGGTGTTGACTGTCGGTGTGTCATAGCCATTGGCGGTGAGGGTGAGGCGGTCGTCGCCAGCGTGGTTGGCCTTGAATTGGAGTTTATAATAATAGGTATCGTTGATGGTAGAAAACTTGGGCAATGCCGTACCAACGACCTGCGCTGTACTTTCTACCATGCGCGTAACGGTATAGAGCGAGGCAGCAGCATCGCTCAGATAGAGGACATTGTCTTTATAGCCAATCGCCTTGGTAGCATCGTTGGCCAAGGTGAGGGAAATGCGCGTATGGTAAGGATCGTAGTCGTTGCCAAGGGGGAAGAGGGCAACGGCCTCGTCAGCATTGCTCGTAGTACTGAACGCGTTGTCAGTATATTTTAGATAGTGCCCCAATTTGCTCTTCAAAGCATAGGCATCGGTTTGGCCCGCAATGGCTTCGAATTGCCAAGTGTAGCCGTCAGCGTTGTCGTCATCAGCAGGTGTCTTGACGGTTACGTTGTTTTTCGTATTGCTATCGTAAAGCGCCTGTGCTCCTTGTGCGGTGAATTGAATGACGTGGGGCTGAGTGAGCAAGCGCGTGTCGGTCTCGATAAAGCGCATACGTTCAGCAGTGTTCATGGAACTGCCCATACCTATATCTTTACTATTACTGTCGTAGGGGTTGATGAACTTGGTTGTGCCTTGGTTTTTAACGATAAAGGTGCCAGCATAATCTCGTTGGTCGGCCACATCACACACTTGATACTGTCCGCTGCTATTGCGTTTACTCTCGTCGGAGGTAATGTATTGGAACGTGCCGTCGAGTTGGGCTATGTAGTTGCCAGCCTTGCTCTTGAAGTACACGTCGCCTTGGTCGTTGGCCTCAACGAGGCTCCACATGTAGGCATTTAAGTACTTAATGTTGGGTGTGGCTGTCTTGATAAGTTTGTCGCCACTCTTGGCAGCATCTTTAATGCACTCCGAACCACTGAGCAAGAGTTCCATATAGTACCAATGCTCATCGCCCGTGGTGCTAACCATGGGGTTAACGTTCGGGCCACTAATAGTCGTGGCCAAACGCACCGTGCTGTAACGTGAATTAGTCACGGCGAGGGTGAGTTGTCCATTCTTCACGGCCAAAGCGTTTTTCCCCGTTAGACTGCTAATGCTGAGGTCGTAACGGTCGCTGCCAGCCGTGGCACTGTAATACGTGTTAGTACTTTTCGTAAAGGCAGTGGCTGTGGTGGCATCGGTAGTCGTCGTGAAGGAATTATCCGTCGTGTTGTACACCACATAGTGTCCCGCTTTGCTTTTGAGCACGACTTCTGAGGTCGTGGTGGTGGGTGCAGCTTCAAGCGTCCATTGATAGCCAGAGCCAGAAGGGGCATTCTCGGTAGCGTTTACTACCGAGAGTGCCCCATCAGTGTCGAGCAAGACGGTGCGCCCGTTGCCCGAGAATTGGATATATGTGTATGTTGGGTCGTCTGCTGCCATGATAGGCTGCATTCCCAATGAAAGAATCAAGAGAAGGAGTGTAAACAAACGTTTCATGTCTACAAGGTTTTTGCTTCTTAGTTAACGGGTTTCTTTTGTTTACGAGTTAACAAGTTGACAAGTAAGTTAGTTTCAATTGATGAGTTAGTGAGTAGGTATTTTTAAAGGTAACCTGCTCGTTAACTAGTCAACTCGTTAACTTGTCAACTAAAAAGAACTTGTCAACTAAAAAACTAATTACTAACAATATAAATCGTACGCGTATAATTCTGTGTAGCGCTACCAATGACGAGTTGCAGGTTGAGGCGCACGGTGGCGGTCCCTTTGTTGCCTTCAGCAAGGGTGCCGATGATTTCACCCGTTGTGGTATCGAAGGCAGGCTGACTGCTAAAGATGCCTTGCGGGTCGAGCACTGTGAGCGAATAATCCTTCACGCGATTTTTGTCGTTGAGGTTGATATAAGACTCAGGGTGTTTGCGGTCGGCATACTCATAGAGTGTGGGGCGGAGTTCAAAGTCGCCACTTCCTGAGAAGTAAGCGTAGAAGTCGTCATTCTGTTCGACCACGTAAGCGGGATAGCCGCCAATGGGCGCGTAGGCACTGGCTTCAAGTTTCAAGACAAAGTCCGTTAGGTTGACGTTGACAATGGCCACGTTGTTACGTGGAATGCTCGTGAGCTGAATGAGCGCATGGCGTGAGTCTTCCTTCCAAGTTGTGCCACCGTCGGTAGAGCGGTCCATGGTTATGGTGAGGGGAAAGGACTGTCCGTCGGTGCTGGCCTCGCTCTCGTTGATATAGAGATTATTAAAGGAAGTATTGTTTGATGTGTTAGGTTTGATTACGACGGGAGGCTTGTCGGCTGTGGCTGTAAATACGTCAACGTCAGTGGTGGTGTGTTGTAATCCCGTGAAGTTAGTCTTGATCAAGTTGTTTTGGTTCTTAGGGGGAAGCAAGTAAATCTGAGTATTGCCCTTGGTAATGCTACCCACTTTCAAACCGCGAATGCGAAAGGCAGAATTCGAACGATTGTTAAAGGCAAACTGCATCTTGGCCAACATACGATAGAGCATGAGCGTGATAGTTTGGTCCTTGTCAATGGTGAAATGATTTTTATCGCTCATCGGAATGCCCTTTGTGGGTATTATGTAGTTGTTATAGTCGCAAGTGGTCACTTTCGGATCTAACTTTTCAGGTGACGGATCTAACCCTTCAGGTAACGGATAGCCAACGGTAAAGGTAAGGCCGTCAAGGCTGAGTGATGTCACCTCGTGCGTAGCAGCATCAGGGGTGGCAGGATCAGTATCGAAGTCAGTGCGGTTGGCAAAGTTATAGAACAAGTATTCACCGTTTTCTGTCGTGATAGTCGTTACCTGCTTGCTCTTGTATTCCGTTTCGCCAGCGTCGGTAGGTACGTTGATGATACGTTCCACCTTTCCCGCCTTGATGTTGTACATTACGACGTAAGCATTATGAATGTCATCGCCCGCGTCGTGATAGCTACCGCCAAATGAGGCCCGCGTTTTGTTTTGCGCCACAGCCGTCGGGTCGGTTTGTTGCAACTCAATGCGCACCGTGGATCGCCCACGCTTTATGTCGTCGCCTATTTCGTTAGAACAGGCGGTGAAGAGTAGTAGGGGAATAAGAAGATATAGAAGTTTCATAAAAGGAAAAGGGGTAATGTGAGAATGTGCAAATACGTAGGAAATGTGCAAATGCTGAGTTAATGTGCAAATGTGAGAATGTGCAAATGTGCAAATGGACGCCTTTTATTGCTGCGATTGGCTAATGTGTAAATGATCTTTTAAAGCATTCATTCATTTGCACATTTGCACATTCTCACATTTGCACATTTCCTACGCATTTGCACATTTCCTACGCATTTGCACATTTCCTACAGGTCAATATCAGGTGCCACGATAGGAATCCAGTCGCGCACTTGAATGAGGATTAAGCCCATAGAACTTACGCTATTGATGCGTACTTGGTAAACGTGATTGCGTACGATGCCATATTTCATGGCCAAGGCATCAGAGTTAGAGTTGTATGGGTCAGTATGGCGAATGAAGTATTCGTATGTCTTCTGTACAGCAGCTTCGCCAGCCTTCTTGTAATAGCCCGTAAAGAGCAAGCCCGTAACGTAAGCCTCTTTGTTAGCACCTATGGTAATGGTGTTCTCTTTCGCATAGACGAGTCTCTTATACGTCAAGTCGTCCGTAGCATCGGTGTAACAGTTTGTGGCGCCGTTGGTTATCTGCGTTATCTTGTTCAACCCACTGTTGCAGGCTGCAAAGCTGGACTTCATTTCTTCATATCTATTGGTGTAGCTTAGCCCTAAAGCATTGCTTGAAGGGCTTTTTTGAAGAATGTAAGGGTCGACTACATAGTTCGCTGCGTTGCCGTCAGAGCTGAGCAACTCCTTGCCTAAGTATTGAATGGTATTAAACGTCTTGTCTTCGGTAACGCGCTTCAATACGTACTCCTCACTGTTGAGTAGATTGATAGGCGTCACCCCCGTCAAGTAGAAGTAGTCGGCATTCGGTTCTGTACCAATGGTATATTTGTAGCCTTCAAGCTTCTGATCACCTCCTGCCGTGTTGACCATCTCGCTGACCCATTTCCCCTTTTTACCTGCTGAGAAGTCGATGCGTGCGGCCAAGCGTTGCACGTCGGCTTTCATCTCGACCAATACGCCGTTCTTTACATTAGCCATGTTGGATTGGCCTTCGATATGGATTGACTTGTCGTTGGAGGACGACATGGCAAAGGTTGAGCAAGTTTCGGGCTGTTGTAGCGTGCCGAAGGTGGCATTGGCGGTCGTCATCTGTTGCACGTCGCCCAAGGTGTTGGCCGTGAGGCGTCCCATGTTACAAACGATAATCACATGGTAGTCGCCTGCGGGAATGGAGTAGCGCGTATCAATCACGGACGAAGTGTACACGGCTCCGTAGGCAGAAGAGTGTTCTGTGTCCTTTGAGAAGTTGGGTAGGTAGACACTATATAATATAGGAGTGTCGGCTGCTCCATTTATGCCTTTATCATTTTGGTAGATAAAGAGCGTAGCGTTATAGACCGCTTTTTCGTTCTCATCGTCAGCCAGCGTACCATCATCTTTAGACGGTCCGGCCGCACGGGTTTCTGCTCCATACCCCCCTGTGCGCACTTCCACTTTAAAGCACACGTTCTTAGCCACATTGTCCACCTCTTCCACATTGTCTTTGCTACACGACCCAAAGCTCATGGTACACGCCATGAGTAGCAAAATCGACAATATGAGGTAGAGGAATTTCAATTTTCTAATTTTTTTTGTGTATTACTTAGGGACATCGCGTCCTCACCTGGTTGCGACGCGTCCTCACCTGGTTGCGACGCAGTCTCACCTGGGGGCGACGCAGTCTCACCTGGGGGCGACGCGTCCCCGCGTCGGCATTGTCAAGTTGGGGCTCGATG
>OKRS01001451.1_pt1 | contig 15510 bp, 17 predicted proteins | sample 1601191 | NCBI WGS metagenome assembly OKRS01 (sample SAMEA3541509, study PRJEB24748) | human gut metagenome | biome: human gut; feature: human-associated habitat; material: faeces | place: China | collected 2012
GGACCACTTGTGTCGTATACGTACACCGGATCGTTAGGCTCGACGCGACGCTCGCCGCCCTCTACTGTGATGGTAGGCGTAAGGCTCACTTTGCGCATACCCACCTTAATCTCGGGGTAGAGCTTGCCGCTGAGATACACCTTCTCGGAAGAAGGATAGTTGAATTTGATATTTGTTTCCATTATCTGTTTGGTTTTATAAGGCTTATAAATTGTTTCATTTCTTCTGCAGGACTTTCAGCGTTCAGGATGCCGCCGCTTACAGCGATGCCCGTCACGCCGGTCTGCATTATGTCGGCGATGTCCGACTTCAGAATGCCGCCGATGGCTACGATGGGCAGGTCGATGCCGTGCGCTTTCATGTCGCTGACGATGCGCTCGTAGCCCTCCAGACCCAACACCGGCGAGAGGTTTTTCTTTGTCGTGGTGAAGCGGAACGGACCACAGCCTATGTAGTCGGCACCTTGTCGGTGCAGACGCTCAATGTCTTCGAAGGTGTTAGCCGTGCCGCCGATTATTCTGTCGTTGCCGAGCAGCCTACGCGCCTCGTCAACCGGCATGTCGTTCTTGCCGAGATGCACGCCGTCGGCTCCGCAGTGCTCCACAAGCTCCACATGGTCGTCGAGAACGAACACCGCTTCGTGCTCTCTGCACAACTTGCCAATCTGTTCGGCTGCAGCCACGAACTCCTCCTCCGAGGCGTCCTTCATGCGCAGCTGAACCCATCGGCATCCGCCTTCAAGTGCCAAGCGAGCGCCCTCTACATATCCGTAGCGTTTGTTGGAATGAGTAATAAACTGTATCATAGGATAATTTGTTTTTCGGGATTGAACAAATGGTTAACCGGTCCGTGACCTTCGCCGATGTGCACATCCTTGCCAGCTTCCAAGGCCTGCGAAAGGTAAGTCTTGGCTTGCGCTACGGCGTCAGCCAATGCAAGTCCGCGAGCCATGAACGCAGCGATAGCAGAAGACAGCGTGCAGCCCGTGCCGTGCGTGTTGCGTGTGGCTATCGCTTCGTGAACGAACGAGCAAACCTCGTTGTTCGGCAGGTACAGCTTGTCTACCTTCCTGCCCTCAAGATGTCCGCCCTTGATAAGCACAGCCTTGCAGCCCAATGCCAAAATGCTGCGTCCTGCAGCATCCATGTCATCAATAGAGCTGATAGAGAGGTTGGAGAGCACTTCCGCTTCGGGAATGTTCGGTGTGAGCAGGGTAGCCATAGGGAGCAAGCGACTGCAGAACGTGCCCAAAGCGTCCTCATGCATGAGCGTCGAACCGCTCGTAGACACCATTACCGGGTCGACGACGAGCTTTTGCGGAGAATACTGTTGCAGCGTGTCGGCAATAGTCAGGATAGTAGCCTGGTCGTTCACCATTCCTACCTTTATAGCCGTGGGCTTTATGTCGTCCATAACCGCCCGTATCTGTCCAGCCACTATCTCCGGTCGTATGGCTTGAATGGCTTGCACGCCCAATGTGTTCTGCACCGTGACGGACGTGATGGCGGAAGCGGCATAAACGCCTAAAGCCGACATTGTCTTAATGTCAGCCTGAACGCCCGCTCCGCCACAACTATCGGAACCGGCAATGGTAAGTGCGCAAATGTACCTCATGCTCTTTGTCTTTTTTTTGTCTGGAGGCGCATCCGTTGGTCTTACTACCAAAAGAAAATACGGAATAGAAACAGCTCCGAGCATCACATCATACCTTATATAATAAGTATGGAGGTCTGAAGCAATCCCTGCGGCAGCATTATCTGCGTCAGGTTCTATGGGTATAATCTCAGCAACACAATAGTGAAGCACCCCTTATTTCTTGTTTGTCGATTTAAAACGTTGGCAAAAGTAACCAATTATTAGTGAAAACAGCAATAAGCAAATATAATTTAAGATTTATTCACGCTCTCAACTTTTGTGGCTTTCGCAAACAAGATGTAATTTTGCACTTGCTAAAAACATTACACCAGAAACGTATGAACAAAGATATAATAGACAGGCTGAACGAATTGGGCGGCAGCGGAGAGCCTTTTCTGTTCGTTGTCGACTACAAAGGCGACAAGGCGTATATAAAGAAACTCTCGGAGATAGATGCCGGCGAGTGTCTCTACGACTTCGGCAGTCATACCAACGCCGTCGGCGGATGCACCACTCAACTGCCTGCGGAGATAGAGTGGGAGGTAGATGCGCCGAAGTACGACGAATACGAGCGCAGCTTCAACATCGTGAAGAACAATATGCTGGCTGGCAATAGCTATCTCGCCAATCTGACATGCCAGGTCGCGGTGCATTGCAACCTCTCGCTTGAAGACATCTTCCGCCATTCGAAAGGTAAGTACAAGTTGCTCTTGAATAATCCGTCGGACGATATAGGGCGTTTCGTGTGCTTCTCGCCCGAGACCTTTGTGAAGATAAAGGGTGGCAGAATCTATTCGTATCCGATGAAGGGCACCATCAACGCGACGCTACCAGATGCCGAGCAAGTGTTGATGGACGACAAGAAGGAGGCAGCGGAGCACGCCACCATCGTCGACCTTATACGCAACGACCTGAACACGGTGGCTACGGACGTGAAGGTGGAGAAGTATCGTTTTGTTGACGTTCTGCACACCAACAAGGGCGACATCTTGCAGACAAGTTCGGAGATAAGCGGCAAGTTGCCCTCCGACTACACGCAGCGTATCGGTGACATACTCGCTGCGCAACTGCCAGCCGGAAGCATAACGGGTGCGCCTAAGAAGAAGACCTGCCAAATAATAGACGAGGCGGAGATGTATGAGCGCGGATTTTACACCGGCATCATGGGCATATACGCAGGCGGCGAGCTCGACTCTGCCGTGATGATACGCTTCATAGAGCAGACCGACGAGGGAATGTTCTTCAAGGCAGGTGGCGGCATAACGTCGCAAAGCCAGTGCATGAAAGAATACGAGGAGGTGCTGCAGAAAGTGTATCTCCCGATTGTAAAGTGAACGAAAGTGATTAATAGGAGGGTATGGCATCCCTGCCATACCCACGCAGCCCTTAGGAGGGTAAAGTAATTCGTGAAAACAATGCAGCAGTTTGTAGAAACAATAAAGATAGAGGACGGAAAGGCACTTAACCTGAATTTCCATCAGGCACGCATGGAGAGTACCATGCGCCACTTCTTCGCCCATACTCCGGTGCCGGTGCTCTCGGGCGTGCTGTCGCCCACGCCCGATATGCACTTCTACAAGGCAAGGGTGGTGTATGGTGTACGGGGCGTAGAGGATGTACAGTATGCACCCTACAAAATGCGCGAGATACGCAGCTTGAAGCTCGTTGAAGACAATGAGATTGACTATTCCTTCAAAAGCATCGACCGCGCATGTCTCAACCGCCTCACCGCCCGGAAAGGCGACTGCGACGAGGTGCTGATCGTGAAGAACGGATTGCTCACCGACACTTCATTCACAAACATAGCAGTGTTTGATGGTGAGCGATGGCTTACGCCAAAGCAACCGCTTCTTATGGGCACAAAGCGCGCAAGCCTGCTCGAAAGGCAAGTGATAAAAGAAGCGGATATAAGCGTAGAAACGTTGATGAATGCGCAGAAGGTGAGTCTCATCAACGCTATGATTGATTTGGGAGAGATAGAAATTACGACGCAGATGGTTAATCGGGGACTATAAAGTTGCGAATGATGCGCCTGCCCTCTGGTGTTAGGATTGATTCGGGGTGGAATTGTATGCCGTGAACATCATAAGTACGATGCTTCAAAGCCATTATAAGTCCGTCTTCATTCACCGCTGTTACAACTAATTCTGTAGGGAAGTTTGCCTGCTTCACCGCCCAAGAATGATAGCGTCCTACCAACGTGTTGCTGGGTATGTTGTTGAAGATGTAGTCGGGCGCGACAATGCGTATGCTTGACTGTATGCCATGGTAGACTGCGGACAGATTGTATATCTCTGCGCCGAACACCTCGCCAATGGCTTGCTCGCCCAAGCACACGCCAAGTATGGGCTTTGTAGGGGCATAACGGCGGATGACAGCCTTCAGTAACCCTGCCTCGTCGGGCACACCAGGACCCGGAGAGAGGATTATCTTGTCGAAAGGCTCAACGTCATCAAGCTCGAACTGGTCGTTTCGCCAAACGGTTACGTTCACATCCGCACCTCCTTCTTCCTTTATGTACTGAAAGAGGTTGTATGTGAACGAGTCGTAATTGTCAATGAGTAGTATATTCATATAAACAAAGGTATTACAATAATTCTGAATATCAAAATTTTATTTGTAACTTTGCACAAATTATATACAATAACTATTGGAGTTTTATATTGAAATTATGCATACAAGAGAAGAAAAGCTGAAAGCGTTCGGACGTATGCTCGACGTGCTTGACACACTGCGCGAGAAATGCCCGTGGGACCGCAAGCAGACCAATGAGTCGCTGCGCCCGAATACCATAGAAGAAACCTACGAACTGTGCGACGCACTGCTGAAGGACGATGAGCCGAACATCTGCAAGGAACTTGGCGACGTGCTGCTGCACGTTGGCTTCTATGCTCGTATCGGAGAAGAAAAGGGCGAATTTGATATTGCTGACGTGTGCGATAAGCTCGTCGACAAGCTCGTCTATCGTCATCCGCATGTGTACCATCCCTCGCAGGTTGGTGCGCCCGACCCGAAACCGCTGCCTTACGGCGAGCAGGCTGACGAGCATCTGGAGGACACGGCGAAGACATCGCAGCAGGTGACGGAGAAGTGGGAGCAGCTGAAGCTGAAGGAGAAAGACGGCAACAAGAGTGTGCTGGCTGGCGTACCCGACGCTCTGCCTTCGCTCATTAAGGCTTACCGCGTGCAGGACAAGGTGCGCAATGTGGGCTTCGACTGGGAGGATAAAGGCGATGTGTGGGCTAAGGTGCGCGAGGAACTCGACGAGCTGGAGGCAGAACTGCGCCGTGAGGACAAGGAACGCTCTACGGAGGAGTTCGGCGACTTCCTCTTCTCGCTCATCAACGCAGCACGTCTCTACAAGATAAATCCCGACACGGCACTCGAAAAGACCAACGCCAAGTTCATCCGCCGCTTCAACTACATTGAGCAGCATAGCATAAAGATTGGCAAACCGCTGAAGGATATGACGCTCGGAGAGATGGACGCTCTTTGGAATGAGGCGAAAAACAACGAATAACCATTTAAATAAGGATATTATGAAGAGTCTTGAAATATTGCTGCGCCCTTTCTGTAAGGGAGGCGTAGCACTTCTGTTCCTCGCCTTGCTTATGGCTGCCTGCAACGGCAAGCCGGAGAAAGCGCAGTCGGAGAATGCAGCCGAGGCTGAGGAGGTGAACGACACTACGGTCTACGGCGTATGCGGTGAGGGCACATCGATGCACTCGCTCGAGATTATTACGGATGCAGGCGACACCCTCGTTTATACACTTCTCAGTCAGGATGCCGAAACGGAAGTGGAGACACCATCGGATGTGCAGGGCGGACTCATGGCTGGCGATAAGATGGCTGTGACCGGACATAAGACGGCTGACGAACTGGTGGCTGACAGGGTGATAAACGTTACATCGTTGCTCGGACATTGGACAAGCATCGACAAGAACTTCACGATAGAGGAGGGCGGAACGGTGCACTCTGCCGTTAAGGCAGAGACAAACCCCTGGACCTCATGGAAAATACTCAACGGCTCGCTGCTGCTCAATCGCGATACTTTCTGTATAGAAGGTCTTAGTGCCGACTCGCTCTATCTTGAGAATCAGAACGGCATCTTTACATTTAAACGACAGAAATAGAAGTGTTTGTGGAGATAGTGTAAACTATGGAACCTTTCAAAATACATATACTCGGTTGCGGCAGTGCGCTGCCAACGTTGCGCCATAACCCTTCGGCGCAGGTGGTGGAGATACGCGAGAAGCAGTTTCTCGTTGACTGTGGCGAGGGTACGCAGCTGCAGATGCGTCGCTCGAAGATAGGCTTCAACCGCCTCTGTGCTGTGTTCATAAGCCATATACATGGCGACCATTGCTTCGGACTCATCGGTATGCTCTCGTCGTTCGGGTTGCTCGGACGCACCATGCCGCTCGCAATCTATGCTCCGAAAGAGCTGAAACCCGTGCTCGATATGCTGCTGGAGACATTCTGCAACGACTTCGACTACGAGATACAGTTTCATGCTGTCGACACGAAGAAGCGTGCAGTCATCTACGAAGACCGCAGTCTGACTGTCGAGTCGATACCGCTGAAGCATCGCGAGCCGTGCGCAGGCTTCCTCTTCCGCGAGAAGCCGACACTGCCGCATATCCGTCGCGACATGATAGATTTTTATCATATCCCCGTGTCGCAGATAAACAACATAAAGAACGGTGCATCGTGGACCGACGAAGACGGCAACGTGATACCAAATAGCAGGCTGACACGCCCTGCTGACCCACCGCGCAGCTACGCTTATTGCAGCGATACGTGCTATCTGCCCGAACTGCATAAGCAGCTCGAAGGCACAACGTGCATCTATCACGAAACGACGTATGCTACGGAGGACGCAGAGAAGGCGACTAAGTATTGTCACAGTACGGCAGCGCAAGCTGCACAAGTGGCTCGCGACGCACATGCAGGTCGTCTACTGTTAGGCCACTATAGCTCGAAATACGACAACGAACAGGTGCTACTCGAAGAGGCTCGCGCCGTGTTTCCAGCGTCAGAACTGACGCGAGAGGGCATGGTAGTGGAGCTGAAGTGACAAAAATATGCGAGCATATTTTGTATTGTCTTCGATTTGCACTATCTTTGCACTTAAATAACGTTATATGGGAATTTTTGGATTTTTTAATAAGAACAAGAAAGAAGTTCTTGACAATGGTCTGGAGAAGACAAAACACAGTGTCTTCGACAAGATTTCTCGTGCTGTCATGGGTAAATCTACCGTCGACGACGAAGTGCTCGATAATCTTGAAGAGGCTCTGATTACATCTGACATAGGTGTAGAAACAACTTTGAAGATTATCCAGCGCATTGAAGAACGTGTGGCACGCGATAAGTATGTGTCTACGTCAGAACTTAACAATATCATGCGCGATGAAATTGCATCGCTGCTCACCGAGAATAACACTACTGATAACGACGACTGGGAATTGCCAACCGACCATCGTCCTTACGTGATTCTTGTTGTTGGTGTGAACGGTGTCGGCAAGACAACCACTATTGGCAAGCTCGCTTATCAGTTCAAGAAGTCGGGCAAGAAAGTGTATCTCGGTGCTGCCGACACATTCCGTGCCGCTGCCGTTGAGCAGATTTGCATCTGGGGCGAGCGCGTAGGTGTGCCCGTAGTAAAACAGCAGATGGGTGCCGACCCTGCATCCGTAGCCTTCGATACGCTCTCTTCGGCTAAGGCAAACGGAGCAGATGTCGTAATCATCGATACAGCAGGACGTCTGCATAACAAGGTGGGCTTGATGAACGAGCTGAAGAAGATAAAGGATGTTATGAAGAAGGTGCTGCCCGAAGCACCCGACGAGGTGTTGCTCGTGCTTGATGGCAGTACCGGTCAGAACGCTTTTGAGCAAGCAAAGCAGTTCTCGCAGGTCACACAAATCACATCGCTTGCTATCACAAAGCTCGACGGAACAGCGAAGGGTGGAGTGGTTATCGGCATCAGCGACCAACTTAAGGTGCCGGTGAAGTATATCGGACTGGGCGAATCGATGGAAGCATTGCAGCTCTTCAACAAGCGCCAGTTCGTCGATTCGTTGTTCAAGAAGTAATTATGAAGAAAGGACAAGTAGATATTATAACAATGGGCTGCTCAAAGAACCTTGTCGACAGCGAGAAACTGATGACACTTTTCGAGCAGGCTGGATATCATTGCACCCACGATGCAAAGCGCATCGAGGGCGAAATTGTTGTTATCAACACATGCGGCTTCATTGAGGACGCAAAGCAGGAGAGCATCGACACCATTCTCGAACTCGTTCAGGCTAAGGAAGAGGGCAAGATAAGCAAACTCTTCGTTATGGGTTGTCTCTCACAACGCTATCAGAAGGAGCTCGAAGAGGAGATCCCGCAGGTGGATAAGTACTATGGTAAGTTCAACTTCAAGCAGTTGCTTACCGACCTCGGCAAGCCCGAAGAACCTACATGCTCTGGTGTACGCCACATCACTACGCCGCATCACTACGCCTATATAAAAATTAGCGAGGGTTGCGACCGCCGTTGTGCCTATTGTGCTATACCAATTATCACCGGCAAGCACGTAAGCCGTCCGAAGGAGGAGATACTTGAGGAAATATGCGAACTGGTGGCAAGTGGCGTGAAGGAGTTCCAGATTATCGCTCAAGAATTGACATACTACGGAGTGGACATCGACGGCAAACGTCATATTGCCGACCTTATCTCGGACATCGCAGATATAAAGGGTGTGAAGTGGATTCGTCTGCACTACGCTTATCCTAACCAGTTCCCGTTTGAACTGCTTGACGTTATTCGTGAGAAGCCGAACGTTTGTAAGTATCTCGACATCGCTCTGCAGCATATCTCCGACAATATGCTCACACGTATGCATCGCCATGTTACTAAGGCGGAGACAATGGAGTTCATAGAGCGCATCCGTAAGGAGGTGCCGGGTCTGCATCTGCGCACAACACTGCTCGTTGGCTTCCCTGGCGAGACAGAGGAAGACTTCAAGGAACTCGTAGAGTTTGTGAAATGGGCACGCTTCGAGCGTATGGGGGCTTTCGCCTACTCTGAGGAGGAAGGCACATACAGCGCCGAACATTATGAGGATGATGTGCCTGCAGAAGTGAAGCAGCGTCGTCTCGACAAGATAATGGCTGTGCAGCAGCGTATCAGTGCAGAGATTGAAGCTGCTAAGGTTGGCAGCGTTCTGAAGACTATCATCGATCGCAAAGAGGGCGACTACTACATCGGTCGCACGGAGTTCTGCTCACCAGAGGTCGACCCAGAGGTGCTAATCAAGGCTACGCGTCGTCTGCGTGTCGGTGCGTTCTACGATGTACGTATCACCGATAGCGACGACTTCGACCTCTACGGCGAAGTAGAATAATATAATCATTCCACATTCTCACCTTATATTATATATGAACAACAAGGAATACATCACAGAGCTATCTCGACGCACGGGATATTCGCAGGAGAACACTCAGCGCATGGTGCGTTGCGTGTTAGAGTCTATTGCCTCTACGTTCGATGAAGGTGAGAATGTGTCAGTACCAGATTTCGGTACCTTTGAACTGAAGAAACGTATGGAGCGCATCGTTGTCAATCCGTCAACGGGGCAGCGTATGCTCGTTCCACCGAAGATTGTGCTTAACTTCAAGCCTGCAACATCGGTGAAGAACAAGATGAAGAAAGGAGACGATGCGAATGGCTAAGGTGAATGATTTCGCTCGTGAGCTGAGTGAGAGGTACGGCTTATCGCTTAGTGACGCTTCCGACTTTATCGGTGCAATGTTCGATGTAGTAAATGAGGAACTTGACGACACTGATAGCTCGGTGAAGATAAAAGGCTTCGGCACTTTCAAGGTGTCGGCGGTGAGCGCACGCGCCAGTGTCGATGTGAATACTGGCGAACGTATTATCATCGATGGACGCAACAAAATCTCGTTCACTCCCGAGGTCTTGCTGCGCGACCGTGTGAACCGTCCGTTTGTACAGTTTGAGACTGTAGTGCTTAACGATGGAGTCGATTTTTCTGAAATAGATGATGAAATGAATGAGCTCTCCGATTCTGTAATTGAAACGGAACCTCAGGGGGTGCAGTTGGGGACAACTGCACCAACCGATCAGCCAACCGACCAATCCGCCGACCAACCCACACCAACTGAGCAATCTCAGGGGGTGCAGTTGTCCCCAACTGCACCAACCGATCAGCCAACCGATCAGCCAACCGACCAGCCTTCCCCCTCAGAACCTGCATCAAAAGTGGTAAACACAGAGGAACACCGTGACATGGCTCGTCGTTTGATGGCTCCAAAGAGCGAACCAATAGATGATGATAACAATAAGGCAGACGAAGAAAAGTCGGCTAACGACATAGATGAGTCAGACGATGAAAGCATTGTTATTGGTGGATGCAAGCAACGCAGTCCGCGTATGATGTATGTTCTCACTATTGCGTCGTTTGTTATACTCGTGAGTATTGGCATAGGTATGTATTTCCTCTATCAGCGAATAGAAGAGAAGAACCATGTCATAGATAGACTTGAGACACGATTGTATGCTCAACAAGATACGGTGGTAGCAGTTGAACCGCAGTGTGTTGTTAGTGATACAATAGCGTCTAATGATGCTTTGAAAGCAGCAGATGCACACACTGCAGAAAACATAAAGAAAGAGAAGAAAGACTCTGTTCGTGCGTCTAACTCTAAGGCTGCGACAGGCTCTACAGCAGTAATGTCTGCAGCACCAACAGCCACCACACCGTCCGACTACAACTATGATGTTCGTGTACGTACGGGTGCTTATATTATTGTTGGTGTTGCCAAAGTGGTTACCGTACAACCAGGGCAGTCGCTCGCCTCAATTAGTAAAGCCTATCTTGGAGAAGGTATGGAATGTTACGTTGAGGTGCTGAATAACTGCCATACAGTGAAGGCTGGTGACAAGTTGAAAATACCGGAAGTAAAGTTGAAACCGCGTAAAAGATAAAATAAGAGTAACATTTTGTAAACATTTGCTTGTTACTTTCAAAAATTAATTGTAACTTCGCCTGCGATAGTAATCAAACTTATATTAACTTAATAACAAACAGGCAGATGAAGAAATACAACTTTAATGCAGGACCTTCTATTCTTCCTCGCGAAGTGATCGAAAACACAGCAAAACAGATTTTGGATTTTAATGGTTCAGGACTTTCTTTGGCAGAGATTAGCCATCGTGCAAAGGATTTCCAACCCGTTGTTGATGAGGCTGTAGCCCTTATCAAGGAACTCTTGAAGGTGCCAGAAGGCTATTCGGTATTGTTCCTCGGTGGTGGCGCTTCATTGGAATTCTGTATGATTCCTTACAACTTCTTGATTAAGAAGGCTGGTTATCTCAATACGGGTACATGGGCAAAGAAGGCGTTGAAGGAAGCTAAGCTCTTTGGCGAAGCTGTTGAGGTGGCTTCTTCTGCAGACGCAGGCTATACATTCTATCCAAAGGATTACGAATGTCCGACAGATCTCGACTATTTACATATTACAACTAATAATACTATTTATGGTACCGAAATCCGCAAGGAACCGGAAGTGCCTGTAAGACTTATCGGCGATATGTCTTCTGATATCTTCAGCCGTCCTATCGACGTTGCTAAGTACGACTGTATCTATGCAGGTGCTCAGAAGAACCTCGCTATGGCTGGTGTTACCCTCATCATCGTAAAGGATGAATGTTTGGGTAAGGCTCCGCGTCAGATTCCTACAATGCTCGACTACCGTACACACGTAGAGAAGGGTTCTATGTTCAACACGCCTCCAGTAGTACCTATCTACTGCGCTCTCGAAACACTGCGTTGGATTAAGGCTCAGGGTGGAGTAGAAGAGATGGCTCGCCGTGCTGAGGCTCGCGCTAAGGTGCTCTACGACGAAATCGACCGCAACAAGTTGTTCCGTGGTACAGTAGAGAAGGACTCTCGTTCTTTGATGAACATCTGCTTCGTTATGAACGACGAGTACAAGGATCTTGAGAAGCCGTTCTTCGAGTATGCTACACAGCGTGGCATGGTCGGCATCAAGGGTCACCGCTCGGTAGGTGGCTTCCGCGCAAGCTGCTACAACGCTATGCCTATGGAAGGCGTTGAGGCTCTCGTTAAGTGCATGCAGGATTTTGAAAAGGAACATTAATAAATAGTATAGCTATGAAAGTATTAGTGGCAACAGAAAAACCGTTTGCAAAGGCAGCGGTTGACGGCATTAAGGCTGAGATAGAAGGTGCAGGCAACGAACTCGTTCTGCTTGAGAAATATACAGAAAAGCAGCAGCTTCTCGACGCTGTGGCTGGTGCTGACGCAATGATCGTGCGCTCAGACAAGGTTACATCAGAGGTGCTTGACGCTGCAAAGCAGCTTAAGATAGTTGTACGTGCCGGTGCCGGTTACGACAATGTCGACTGTGCTTACGCTAAAGAGAAGAACGTTGTTGTTGAGAACACACCTGGTCAGAACTCTAATGCTGTGGCTGAACTCGTATTCGGGTTGCTCGTTTACGGCGTTCGCAACTTCTACAACGGCAAGTCGGGTAGCGAGTTGAAGGGCAAGAAGCTCGGTATTCTCGCTTTCGGCAACGTTGGTAGAAACGTAGCTCGCATCGCTAAGGGCTTCGAGATGGAAGTTTATGCATACGACGCTTTCTGCCCGAAGGAGGCTATTGAGGCTGCTGGCGTTAAGGCAGTTGACTCTCAGGACGCTCTCTTCGAGAACTGCGACATCGTTTCGCTGCACATCCCTGCTACTCCCGAGACAAAGCAGAGCATCAATGCTGCTCTTGTCGGCAAACTCCACAAGAACGGCATACTCATCAACACAGCTCGTAAGGAAGTTATCAACGAGCCCGAACTCCTTGCCCTCATGGCAGAACGCACCGACCTGAAATTCATCACAGACATCATGCCGGACGCTAACGAAGAGTTCCAGAAGTTCGAAGGCAGATACTTCTCTACACCTAAGAAGATGGGTGCTCAGACAGCAGAGGCTAACACCAACGCTGGTATCGCAGCTGCTAAGCAGATCAACGCTTTCTTCGCTGACGGCTGCACTAAGTTCCAAGTTAACAAGTAATTAAGTAAAAATCCCCGATAACCCCACCCCTTTGCCCCATAGGGAGGACATAGTGGTGGGGTTTTAAAATAATCATACTATGGCAACAGTAAAACCATTCCGTGGCGTACGTCCACCGCAAGACCTTGTTGAAGAAATAGCATCACGTCCTTACGACGTGCTCGATAGTGAAGAGGCAAGAGCTGAGGCAGGCGATAACGAGAAGAGTCTTTATCATATCATCAAGCCGGAGATCGACTTCGAACCTGGCACAAGCGAGTACGATCCGCGCGTTTACGAGAAGGCTGCCGCTAACTTCAAGATGTTCCAGGAGAAGGGTTGGCTTCGTCAGGACGCAGACGAGAACTATTATATCTACGCTCAGACCATGAACGGCAAGACTCAGTACGGACTTGTTGTGGGTGCTTTCGTCAACGATTATCTCAATGGCACAATCAAGAAGCACGAGCTGACACGCCGCGACAAGGAGGAAGACCGCATGAAGCATGTTCGAGTAAACGACGCCAACATCGAGCCGGTGTTCTTCGCTTATCCTGACAACGAGGTGCTCGACGCGCTCATCAAGCGCTACGCAGCAACAAAGCCCGAGTACGACTTCGTTGCTCCCGATGACGGCTTCGGTCATCAGTTCTGGGTTATTAGTGACAAGGCTGACATCGAACTGATTACTAAGGAGTTCGCTAAGATGCCAGCTCTCTACATCGCCGACGGTCACCACCGCAGCGCTGCTGCTGCTCTCGTTGGTGCAGAAAAGGCAAAGAACAATCCGAACCATAAGGGCGACGAGGAGTACAACTACTTCATGGCTGTTTGTTTCCAGGCATCGCAGCTCACCGTGCTCGACTATAACCGCGTTGTAAAGGACCTCAATGGTCTTACATCAGAGCAGTTCCTTGACGCTTTGCGCGAGAACTTCGTGGTTGAGGACAAGGGCGAGGCTATCTACAAGCCGCAGCGTCTGCACGAGTTCTCACTCTATCTCGACGGACATTGGTATTCGCTCACAGCCAAGCAGGGCACATACGATGACCACGACCCAATCGGAGTTCTTGATGTAGACATCTCGAGCCGTCTTATCCTCGACAAGGTGCTCGGCATCACCGATTTACGTTCAGACAAGCGCATCGACTTCGTAGGAGGTCTTCGCGGTCTCGAAGAGCTGAAGCGTCGCGTAGACAGCGGCGAGATGCGTATGGCACTCGCCCTCTATCCGGTTTCAATGAAACAGATAATCGACATCGCCGATAGCGGAAAGATCATGCCGCCGAAGGCAACATGGTTTGAGCCTAAGCTCCGCTCAGGACTCATCATCCACAAGCTGTCGTAACATAGTAGTAGATAAGTGAATAAGCAACGAGTAGACAAGGTGGTTTGCATAAACGTTTGTTATGCATCTCGCCTTGTCTACTTGTCAATTTAATATCAATGGAGCCAAAAGACGAATTTCTAACAATCACAGACACACCCGCAGAAGGCTTTTACAGCGAGAAACGCAGTAAGTTTCTCGCTTTTGCCTTTCATGTCACTTCCGAGGAGGAGGTGAAGCAATACGTAGCAGAGTTTCGCAAGAAGTATTATGACGCGCGTCATGTGTGCTGGGCATACATGCTCGGTGCCGACCGCACCGATTTCCGTGCCAACGACGACGGCGAGCCGAGCAGCACAGCCGGCAAGCCCATCCTCGGTCAGATCAACAAGAATGAGTTGACCGACATTCTTATCATCGTTGTGCGCTATTACGGAGGTGTCAATCTTGGCACAAGCGGACTTATTGTTGCCTATCGTACCGCAGCGGCTGAGGCAATAGCCAACGCAGAGATTGTAAGTCAGTTCGTAGAGGAGGAGGTTGTTTTCGATTTTCCTTACATTATGATGAACGACGTAATGAAAATCATCAAGGACATGTCGCCGCGCATTATCAGCCAGACCTACGACAACACCTGCGAGATGAAACTCTCAATTCGTAAGTCGGAGGCTCCAATGCTTAAAGCCAAGTTCGACAAGCTGGCGTTTAAAGAAGATTAGTTGAAATCATCCCCATATCACCATCACATTATGAGTAAAGGAAGGTGTTCCATTCCTGCCGTAGTCTTGTGAAAATTACATTGTTTAAAGATATGGTTAAGAAAAAGTGTTTTGCGAAAAAATCTACCATATCCTCCATTTTGGAGTATAATGTGCTGTGTATCAGCGAGGTAATGGCTGGAAGATGTCTGAAAAATAGGGGTTATCTTCCAGCCTATCTTCCAGTCTATCTTCCAGTTTGTCTTCTAACTCATCTTCTGTTCGTTTCTCGCCATTGTTGTTGTAGCGTGGCAATATTGTTGTAGCGTGGCAATATTGTTTGCGTAGCGTGGCAACGTTGTTTGCGTAGCGTAGCAACATTGTTGTTGTAGCGTGGCAACATTGTTGTTGTAGCGTGGCAACATTGTTGTTGTAGCGTGGCAACATTTAGGGGTGCATTCTATGTTTAATTATAGTATTGACAACGCTCGTTTCAAATGTCGTTTTCGTTAAACGACTCTTTCAAACCATTAGGTGCAAAAACCACGCACTATCTTCACATTCTTGATATTCAACCGTTGCGCATATTCCCTCGTACCACGCTTATTCTTTGTGCTATTTTGTGGTAGCTCTGATATGGCAAAGGTAGTTATAATCAATGAAAATCGAGCAGAAAGTAGTTGGATTTTGATTGTGGAGTCTTGAATTGGTGCTATTTCGTTTAAAAATAGATGTAAAACGCAATAACATAGATAATTATTTCC
>OKRS01001473.1_pt1 | contig 15335 bp, 12 predicted proteins | sample 1601191 | NCBI WGS metagenome assembly OKRS01 (sample SAMEA3541509, study PRJEB24748) | human gut metagenome | biome: human gut; feature: human-associated habitat; material: faeces | place: China | collected 2012
ACATTCGTTACATAGGTATTGTGGTGCTTGTCATGATGCAAGTGCATTGTTTCTTCATCAATGTAAGGCTCTAACGCATCGTAAGCGTAAGGAAGATCAGGAAGGATAATAGCCATAGTAAGGGTCCTCTTTTCATTTTTTCTTCATTTTACCGTAAAGTGGTAGAGCTTTCAAAAATTTTGCTTACAAAATCAAAGAAGACTCTAAATCTCTAGCGGTTTGATACGATTTTTAAAAGTGCTAAATCAAACAAGTAATCTTTATCTAAAGTTCCTGTTTTTATCTGGTAATCTGTCTCTACTAAAATCTTAATCGTCTTTTTTAAGAATGCTACTGACAAAGGACGGCTATCTCTCAATGCAAAACGAACCTGAAATTGGTTAACTTTACGCCCTAAATAATCTGACAGACTTGAAACAATTTGCTGCTCACTTTTTCCTTGAGCAGATAAGAGTTTAACCTGTAAATAGGTACGAAATTGTCCCAACATCACAGCAATCAACTTAATCTCATCTTCACCCTGAAGCCGTAAATCATGAACCAATTCACGAACACTCTGGATATGGCCTCGCAAAAGAAGTTGCGTCATATCAAAAATATTATCTTGCAAACTTTTAGGAATGGCCTCAGCAATATCTTGCGATGAGATATTTCCTTCCGTTTTATACCCCTTTAGAAAAGCTAAGTTTTTTTGAACATCTGAAAAGTCAAAATTTGACTTAATCAAAAGTTCCTCAAAGACTCCTGTGTCAAATGTAAGCCCCTCTTGATGCGCCTGCTTTTGAAAATAGGTTCTAAGTTCTGCATCTTTTAAAGGACTGGCTTCAAGCACCATGGCATCACGTTTGAGAAGTTTGACTAAACGACGCTTTCCATCTAGCTTTCCTGCAGACATCAAGACAAGACGTGTTGTTTCAACAGGAGACTCAAGATAATTTTCAAGGCGCTTCAACTCTTTCTCATCCAGATACGATTTTTTAGCAGTAGTCATATCCGCGAAATGATCAAAAATGACCACCTTTTCATCTGCAAAAAAAGGCATGCTTTCTATATCGAGCTCAGCATCTTGATAATCAGTCTCAGACATATCAAAATAAGAATAGGTTAAGTCACCCGGATCAAAACCAATTTGTTTTAAAAATTTTTCTTTTGCTTGACTATACTGCCCTAAATCCTCGCCCGCCAAGACCGTTATCATGGGGAGCTTTTCTTTGGACAGCTTTTCAATCGTTTCCATAGCAATCATGGTTTTATTATAACAGAATTTTCACCATAACAAAAAGCCCACCACCAAAGTGATGAACTTTACTTCACTAACCAGAGTTACGAAGACCTGTTGCAATACCATTTATGGTAATGTGAATAAGGCTAATTTCGTCATCGGTCAAATCATTGTTACGAAGACGTTTAATCAATTCAATTTGGATGTAGTTCAAGACATTGAAGTATGGTAAACGGAAGTCCAAACTTGCTTTAAGTGATGGACTTTCATCAAGGAAGCCATCATGTTTTTCAATAGCAAGAATAACATCCTTAGTCAACTGCCACTCATCCAAAATAATATTGAAGACACTGCGTACTTCTTCACTCTCTGCCAATTGTGCATAGTGGAAGGCGATATTCATGTCTGATTTTGAAAGCACCATGTCCACGTTTGACAAAAGTGAACGGAAGAATGGCCATGTTTCAAACATATGTTGAAGTTTCTCAAGGTTGCCTTCTTCAGCTTGGATAAAGCGATTAAAGGCAGAACCCACACCATACCAACCTGGGAACATGATACGGTTTTGTGACCATGAGAATACCCAAGGAATCGCACGAAGACCAGAAATCTCAGTAATAGTCTTACGAGCCGCTGGACGAGAACCGATATTCAAACTTGAGACTTCTTTAATAGGGCTTGCTTCAAAGAAGTAATCATAGAAATGTTCGTTTCCAAAGACAAGATCACGATAGATAACATTAGAATCATGAACAATACCGTCCATAATTTCACGGAAATCAACCAATTCATCTGGGTCTGCAATCTGACGTGTTACCATACGGTCAAGGGCAGCTGAAACAAGCATTTCAAGATTGTAGTAGGCAGCATCCTTATTACCATATTTATTACCGATAACTTCACCTTGCTCAGTCAAACGGATACGGTCTTTAATGGTACCAAATGGTTGAGACGTAATGGCATCGTATGATGGGCCACCACCACGACCGACAGTACCACCACGGCCATGGAAGAAGGTAATCTTAATACCACGCTCTTCACCGATCTTAGTCAATTCGTTTTGAGCTTTGTAAAGTGTCCAACCTGAAGACAAGTAACCACCATCTTTGTTAGAGTCTGAGTAACCCAACATGATTTCTTGGTAGTTGTTGCTATTCTTGATCCAACGTTTAACGATATCATAACCAAGATATTGTTTCATGATATCATTAGAGTTTTCCAAGTCTTCGATAGTTTCAAAAAGTGGAACAATTTGGACACGCGCACGTTCTGTATCAACCAAACCAACTTCTTTAAGAAGGATGGCCAACTCAAACATATCAGAAACGCTCTCAGTGTGAGAAATGATATGTTGTTTGATGACATCTTCACCGATATAGTCTTTCAAGAGACGAGCAGTGCGGAAGATTGCCAATTCTTTTTCAAGTGTTTCAGACTTAGGCACATTAGTTGATGACAAGGTACGAGGATCTTCTTGCAATTCTTTAAGAAGAACCGCAACTTTTTCAACCTCTGTTAATTCACTATAGTTATCAACAATATTTGCAGATTTAAGCAACTCTGCTACACATGCTTCATGAACACTTGAATCTTGACGCATATCGATTGTAGCAAGATAGAAACCAAAGACTTCTACAGCTTGAAGAAGCTCTTCGAAATCACCTGAAATCAAGACAGCATCGTCGTTTTCAAGAAGTGAATTTTTGATTGCCAAAAGATCGTCATGGAAGGCATCTGCTGTTTCGTAGAATTCTGTTGTTTGTTGTGAGACAGCTTGAAGACTTTGGCTGAGACGTTGTTGCACGTAATCAGCTACTACTTCACCTGTTGAAGCCGAACCCAGACGAACATTTTCAGAAAGGCGTTTAGCAACTCTTTCCTTGCTGAAGTTTCCTTCTTTAAAGAAAAGAAGTGTTTGAATCAACTTAGACTGGATGTAACTGAAAGCACGACGGTAAGGTTCATTTTCACGATAAACAGATGTATCTGGAGAATGTTTCGCCATCTCTGCTACTGTATCTGAAACCTTAGTCAAGCGTGATGAAAGGGAGAATGAACGGTAAAGATTATCAACTTTTTCGATATAGTAGTTGAGGATAACTTCACTTTGCAATGTTGCAGAAAGTTTAAGAGTTTCTGCTGTTACAAATGGGTTCCCGTCACGGTCACCACCAATCCACATACCCATAGTAATAGGTGTTGGATTGTCGAGTTCAATACCTTTTTCAACTGCTAAACGTTTGAATTCATGTGATAGGTTCGTAATCGCCTTAATCAATGAGGAGTTATAATACTCCATAACGTTAGTGATTTCGTTTTTAACCTTAAGTTTTTTCTCACGAATGATATCTGTTTGCATCATAATTTCTACATAACGACGCAAATCTGCATACCATTTATCCTTGTTAATAAGACCAGCCTTAACGTCACGATGCTTACGGAGAAGTTCGTGAATGTGGTTAGTCAATTCAAGCATAGTTTTACGTTGAACCTGAGTTGGGTGGGCTGTCAATACTGGCACGACATTGACATGTTCAAGAATGTCACGTGCATTATCACTTTCAGCGACAACATCAAAGGTTTCAGACAACTTACCTAGATAAGATTCATCAATATTGTTCTTGTGGTTGACTTCATAAGCCAAATCCACGTCCTCAGAGATATTAATCAAGAGAGGTAACAAAGAGAAATAACGTGATGCAACGACCATATCGTCATTCGTCATTTCTGAAATGGCTTGTGTAAGGGCCACATAGTCACCTTCATCATAAAGTTCAACCAAATGTTGGATTGTTGTGAGACCTTGCTCTCCAGCCATGCCTCGTGTTGCATCATCCAACAATTCTTTCAAGATACCAACTTCTTCAGAGATGATTTCCTGGTTGTTACTGCTTTCCAATTTGTTAAAAGCCAAACCGTATTCTCCTTACTTTATGTAGTACCCTTTTATCATATCACTTTTAAAACAAAAGTAAACTATTTTCCTTTAAATCGTCAGTTATTTTGCAATTTTCCGACTTTTTCAAACAATTTTTTAAGTCTATTTCCGAACTTTATAAAAAAAAACTCTGAAACAGAGTTCAGAATCTTAATTATACTTTTTTTGATAGAATTTGATTTCATCGCCATCTTCAACCTTAAGTTGGTTGGCTGCTTTTTCACCAAGTTTCCCATTAACATCAAACATCCAATAGATGCCCTTATCTTTATCTTGAGAAATACCATCAATCTCAGTGATAAAGCCATCGTTTTCTTGAACAGGATAGACCTCTTCCAAGACATCAAGCACTGTATCCCCTTTTTGGATTTCTACTGATTTTTTCTTACTTTCCTTATCTGTTTTCAAAATCAAAGTCACTTGACCTTGAACCTTAGACTGATGATTGTTTGTGCTACTAGTAAGTTTAGCTGCCTCATTTTTTCCACAGGCTGCTAGGGTAACAAGTGATAAGGCGAGAAAGATATAGGTTAATAATTTTTTCATTTCAAAAACCTCCGAAAAATAGACTGTATGAATGGATAAAATAGAAGCGTCGATATTGCATGATAGGTGTCGTAAAGTAGACCAGAAATAACAAAGGTAATCCCACTTTTAAATAGGAGGCCATAGCTGTAATCCATGAGAACCCCATAGAGAAAGGACAAGAGAGTAACCAAAGCAATCTGCCAAACAAGTGACAACCTAGGTGCCATCAAACTCCAAAGAGCCATCAAGACGCCGAAAGCCAGAATCTGATTAAAGACCCAGGGACCAAAACCAAAAATGAATCCTGAGATGGACATGGTTAAAGCCATAATCAATAGACCATCAACCAAACCCAAATAAAGAACAGCCACAAAAAACATAGCTGTAATAGGCTGAATATTTGGCAATCCTATAAATGCTGACCGCAATCCTACTGCCAGAGCTGACAGAATGGCTATTCGAGCCATTCGTTGAATCGTTAATTTCATATATCTATTATGCCAGAAATAAGGAAATATGACTAGTTTTAAAAAATAAAAACTAAAGATTTCTTGAAATACAGAGTGAGATCGTACAAATTGTAAAAATAATGTTCCTTGTAGCCTCTCCCAAATATCAAACAGTTTGATCAGGCTAAATATTTGATATAAAAAATGTACTCTCATTCACTATCCTCTGTCATCTTGACAACGATAAAAAAATTAAGTTCAATTAATTATATAAGTTAACTTGACTTAATTTTTGTTTTAAAGTATATTAAACTCAAGGAGGTAGCTAATGATTCAAATTGAAAATATTAATGTGTCTTACCAACAGACATTAGCTCTGGATAATATCACCTTAAACTTGGAGGGACCTAGTATTACTGGAATTATTGGACCAAATGGTGCTGGTAAATCAACTCTAATTAAAGCATTGATTGGTATTATTCCTCACTCTGGAAAAATCCTTTTCAATAAACAACCTATTCGTCAGCAATTGAATCGTATTTCCTATGTTGCACAGAAGGCTGATATTGATTTTAACTTTCCGATTACTGTCAGAGAGTGCATCTCTCTAGGACTCTATCCCAAAACCAAGTTCTTTAAACGTCTATCTAAGAGTGATTGGTCTAAGGTCACAGATGCTTTAACACTACTCGGTCTAAATGATTTGGCTCATCGACAAATAAGCCAATTATCAGGAGGTCAATTTCAACGTGTTCTAATCGCTCGTTGTCTTGTACAAGAGGCTGATATTATTTTATTAGATGAACCCTTTGTAGGGATTGACTCCGTTAGCGAAGATATTATCATGAACACCTTGAGAGAACTTAGGGACAAAGGTAAGCTTATTCTTATTGTCCACCATGATTTGAGCAAAGTTCCTCATTATTTTGACCAAGTTATCCTCCTAAATCGTAAACTGATTGCTAGTGGGCCTACTAATCTTATTTTTAATGAGGATAATCTCCGTAAAACCTACGGTAACAGTTTATTTTATAAAGGAGATGCAAATGTTTTCTGAATTTATTGATGGTTTGCTAAATTTCCACTTCTTGCAGAACGCCCTTATAACGGCTTTAGTTATTGGAATTGTCGGGGGTGCTGTTGGTTGTTTTATTATTCTAAGAGGGATGTCACTTATGGGTGATGCAATTTCACATGCGGTTCTACCTGGGGTAGCCATTTCCTTTATCTTGGGTATTAACTTTTTCATAGGAGCCATCATCTTTGGACTTTTAGCTTCTACAATGATTACCTATATCAAAAGCAATTCCATTATTAAGAGTGACACGGCAATTGGGATTACCTTTTCGAGCTTTCTAGCTCTCGGTATTATTCTCATCGGTGTTGCTAATAGTTCCACAGATCTCTTTCATATTCTCTTCGGGAATATTCTAGCTGTACAAGACATGGACATGTGGATAACGATTATCGTTTCACTTCTCGTACTAGCAACTATTACAATCTTCTTTCGCCCTCTACTCCTAACATCCTTTGATCCAATTTTGGCCAAGTCAATGGGAGTTAAAGTCTCCTTCTACCATTACTTACTGATGGTTATTCTAACCTTGGTTGCTGTAACTGCCATGCAAAGTGTCGGTACTATTCTTATTGTGGCACTTTTAATTACACCGGCTGCGACTGCCTACCTTTATGCTCATAGCCTAAAAACAATGATTCTTCTCTCATCAGGATTAGGGGCTCTGGCATCTGTTCTAGGTCTTTTTATCGGCTATAGTTTTAATATTGCAGCTGGTTCGTGCATTGTATTAACGTCTGCTCTACTCTTTCTCATCAGCTTTTTCATCGCCCCTAAACAAAGTGGCATGAAAAAAACTTATAAACAATAAAATAATAGGATGAAAATAATATGAAAAAAATACTATCAACAATAGTACTACTACTTTTAGCGGTAGTTACTCTAACAGCTTGTACCAATAAACAAGGCAGTAGCAAGGATAAATTACGAGTCGTTACGACCAATTCCATTATTGCCGATATCACCAAAAATATTGCTGGAGATAAAATCACTCTCCACAGTATTGTACCCGTTGGTAAGGATCCTCACGAATACGAACCTCTTCCTGATGATGTAAAGAAGACATCGCAAGCTGACTTAATTTTTTACAACGGTATCAATTTAGAAACTGGTGGAAATGCTTGGTTTACTAAGTTAGTCAAGAACGCTCATAAGACAGAAAATAAAGATTATTTTGCAGTTAGTGATGGTGTTGAGGTAATTTACCTTGAAGGTCAATCAGAAAAAGGTAAGGAAGATCCCCACGCTTGGCTTAATCTGGAAAATGGGATTATTTATGCTCAAAATATTGCCAAGCAACTGATTGCTAAGGACCCTAAAAACAAGACCTACTACGAAAAGAATCTAAAATCCTATACTGAAAAACTTAGTAAACTGGACCAAGAAGCTAAAGAGACATTTAACAAGATTCCCGATGAGAAAAAACTGATTGTCACTAGTGAAGGATGCTTCAAATACTTCTCTAAAGCCTATGGCGTACCATCTGCCTACATCTGGGAAATCAATACAGAAGAAGAAGGCACACCAGAACAAATCAAAACACTAGTTGAAAAACTACGTCAAACAAAGGTACCAGCTCTCTTTGTCGAATCTAGTGTCGATGAACGCCCTATGAAAACAGTATCTAAGGATACCAATATTCCTATTTATGCAAAGATCTTTACAGATTCTATTGCTGAAAAAGGGCAAGACGGTGATAGCTACTACAACATGATGAAATATAATCTGGATAAAATCACCCAAGGCTTGAATCAGTAAAAATCTCATCTAAGAAATATTCTGTATTCTTATGATAAATCTGTTATACTAAGGTGAGACTATTTTCAAAGGAAGAGAAATGACACCTAACAAAGAAGACTACCTCAAATGTATCTATGAGATTGGTACTGAAGAAGGTAAAATAAGCAATAAGGAAATCGCAAACCGTATGCAGGTGTCTCCACCTGCTGTGACGGAAATGATTAAGAAATTGATTTCAGAAGACCTCATCATCAAAGACAAAGTCAAAGGCTATCTTCTAACGAAAACTGGTAAAATCAATGTTGCTGAACTCTATCGGAAACATCGCCTCATCGAAGTCTTTTTGGTGGACCACTTGCAATATACTTGTGACCTAATTCATCAAGAGGCTGAAATTTTAGAGCATACTGTCTCTGATCACTTTATCAATGCCCTTGACCGCCTACTCAATTACCCCCAAACCTGTCCACACGGTGGGCAAATCCCCAAGTCAGGTCAGCTCATAGAGGAAATCTACAACCAGACTTTTACACAAGACCTAACTCCTGGAGACTATGTACTTCGTCGAGTTCAGGATCAAATTGATTTACTCCATTATTTGGAAACTGTCGGTCTTAAAATTGGAGTAACTTTTACCTTGAAAGGCTTTGACCCTTTTACACAACTCTACCGCCTGAATATTGATGGAAAAGAAATTCAAATTCCAGAAACTGTTGCTAGCAACCTTTATATTGAATCAAACTAAAAAAGCGAGGCTGATAAACACCCTTAGAAGTGTCATCAGTCTCACTTTTTTTACATTTGTTTCAAGCGTTCCACCCGTTCTGAAATTGGTGGGTGCGTATAAAAGAGCTTCTGCAAACCAGATTCCTTTTTAGGATCATTGATATAGAGAGCTGCGCTAGCATCATCCACGTGATGTTGCATCGGTTCACTATGATCAAGTTTAAGCAGAGCATTAATCATACCTTGTGGGTTACGTGTCAATTCGACGCTAGAAGCATCAGCTAGAAATTCACGCTGACGTGAAATAGCCAACTGAACCAGGGTAGCTGCCAAAGGCGCAAGAATAATGGCAATCAAGGAAATAATGAGAAGAATAATTTCCAAACCGCTACTTCCATTACGGTCATCATCATTTCTACGACGGCCTCCACCCCAGAACATCATATTGCGAGCCATACCAGCTAGCATGGTGATGGCAGATGCCAAGGCAACTGCAATAGTCGAGATACGGATGTCATAGTTACGAATATGGCTGACTTCGTGCCCTATGACCCCTTCAAGTTCCTCACGATTCATAACTGCAAGAAGACCTGTCGTAGCAGCCACAGCAGCATTTTTAGGGCTAGACCCCGTCGCAAAAGCATTCATTGAAGGATCATCGACAATAAAGACACGTGGCATCGGTATTTGTGCCACCATAGCCATATCCTCAACCACATGATATAGGTTGGGAGCTGTTTGTTCATCAACCTCTCGTGCACCATTCATAGCCATAACGACATTTGTTGATTGGAAAATCATGGTAACGGCATAGATAAAACCGATAACTAGAGCAAGAATCAAACCACCGAAGCCTGAACCTAACCAAAGATAGCCGACACCATAACCAACAAGGCCCAACAAGAGGAAAAAGACCAGGAGCAAAAGCCAAGTCTTTCTCTTATTTCGAGCAATCTGATCAAATAACATATTAGTTACCTAGTCCACTGAAATCAACCTTAGGAACAGCTTTTTCTTCTTCAGGTGTTTCAAGGAATTCAGCAGCCTTAAAGCTAAACATCTTAGCAATAACATTGCTTGGGAATGTTTCCAATTTCACATTGTAGTTACTTGTTACACTGTTATAAAGTTGGCGTGAATAGGCAATTTTGTTTTCAGTGTTCGTCAACTCTTCTTGAAGCTGGCTGAAGTTGGCACTAGCCTTAAGGTCAGGGTAACTTTCAGCAACCGCAAAGATTCCAGAAACCTGGCGTGTCAATTCATCACTAGCACGCATCGCTTCTGCTGGCGAAGTCGCCGCTGCTACTTGATTACGAAGTTCTGCTACTTTTTCAAGCGTTGAACCTTCGTATTTTGCATATCCCTTTACAGTCTCAATCAAGTTAGGAAGAAGGTCATTACGACGTTTCAATTGAACATCAATTTGACTCCATGCCTCCTTAGTCTGCATACGGCTTTTAACCAAGCCGTTATAACTTGCAATAACAAAAATTACAAGAACAACGATAATGGCAATAATAATCCAAATCATATTTCTATTCCTTTCTTGTACTGAAAAAGAGTCAATTAACCTCTCTTTCAAGTATCTTTGATAGTCTCAGTATATCAAATTTTCAGATGAAAGTGGTAAAATCTGAGTCGTTTTACAAAAAAACTGGACAAGATGTCCAGCTTTTGTATTACTCTTTAGACGTGTGTCGTTTACCTTGGGCTAGGGCATCTGCCTCTGTCATTGTAACGACATTTGCTTTGTTGGTATTGCTAGGCATACTGTTGATGTCATACCAATAAACATCTGCTGTTCCATGACGCGCCACATAAACTGTTCGACTTTCTTCTTGTGAAGGTTGCACAGGCTCTGGCTCAGAACTTGGTTGTTCAGTCACCTGTGAACTCTCAGAACTAGGCTCAGATGGCGCTTCAGTAAATTCAGTAACCGTATTTGTCGCTGTCCCATCTGCATAATTGATTTTTGCATTTGGTGATTGGTTATCCAAGATAACATGCGTAACTCCCTGACTGTCAAGAGTCTCCTTATCTCCACCAAGTTTAATTTCCAAGAGATTTCCAGAACCATCAATACCAACATACTGAAGTTCTACTTGACGAGGCAACAACTCGTCTCCACTGTAGATAGCTGTTACCTTATAGTCTAACCAATAGTTAGGGTGGAGTGCTAGCCAGTTATCCAAGCGATTCTCGTAATAAAGCATACCTGACTGATTACCTTCGTCGGTTCCTTTATAATTTCCAGAATTCAACCAGGCAGTCATAGGTACTAAATTCTTGCCCTCGTCATTGACACCAGAAAACTGATAGCCAATCAAATGCCCTCGATTCATTAGCCAAGATTTTGATTTACCGTCACCATAATAAAACTTATAGTTATGCCATCCTACAGGATCATATTTTATTTTACCGGGACGCTTATTCTTCGGCTCGTCCTTATCTTGTAACTGTATATGAGCACTGTGGGCACGTCCTAACTGGTCCTTCTCCTCCATGACAAACTGCTTTTGACCATTAAAAGCCAAGATACCATTGTTCTCATCCGCTTGAACCACTTGAGAGCTCACAGCCGAAGATTGTTTGCTAGTATCAAATGAAAATCCGAATCCTAAAGTAAATACTAAAACAAGAAGAGCAAATAAACGAATCCTACTATTTCTTTTTTCTTTCATCACTTAACTCCTTAATTTTTCTTATCACTTTAATTATACAGGACCAAATCAAAGTGGATGATTAAAAATAAAGAATAATGATATTAGGTATCTTAGAGCTTGCTTAAAAACAAAAACACCCAATTTAATGGATGCTTCTTATCTATTACTTACCTGCTTTTTTACCTTGTTTTGTAAGATAAACTGTAGATATACTTAGTGCTGCAGCAACTCCGACAAGAAGGAAGACCGTTGTCGTATTAGACTTACCTTTTTCTTTTGAAGTGCTAGCTTGGCTTTCAGAACTCTTGGCCACCTGTTTTGCCTCAGTTGCTTTATCAATACGAGCGACATTCTTAGGTGTGTCATCCTTCTTGCTTTCCGCCAATTCTGACAAATCACTGCTAATCTCTTTGGCAACACCTTCAGAGCTTGTAAGTGATGCCACTTCTGAAGCTAATGTTTCATAGGCCATAACCGCCATGACTTTACTTGCAATCACATCCACAGACTTCTCATTCAAAAGAGAATTAAAGCGAATAGCTTCTGAGGCGAGCTGACTGCTTGTTACAGAGATTTTTAGGTCATTGTTATAAGCGACTTGACTATTTGGCGAGATGCTGACAACTTCAGATGTACGTGCTGTTGTTGGAGCTTCAGAAAGTTTGACATCGACCTGACTTGTTGAACCTTTTTCAATAACTTCTGAAGAAACCTCGCTAATCGGATCCTTTTGTGTACTTTCTGAAGTTGGAGATTTCTCTGGGCTGTCAGAAGTAATTGCTACGTCAACCTGACTAGTAGATGAAGCTACTGAAGTTTCCTCATTCTTTGGTGACTCAGAGGCTGGAGCAGTTGAGCTTCCCTCACTCTTTGGTGTTTCTGAAACTGGTGCTGATGAACTTACCTCACTCTTTGGCGATTCGGAAACTGAAGTCTCTGAGACTGGATTATTGACAGGTTTTGTTGGAGAAACTGCTGAGACAGCCCCAACAATCGTCGCCTTATTGTCAATCGTATTATTAGATAAACGGATTTCTCCATTACCATTGTCACCCATCTCAAAGTTTTTGGTAATCACTGGATCAGCCAAGGTATTCAATAGCTTATTATCGTAGACATCGACATTCTTGATTGTTCCACGAACTTGTTGGAAATCAATGGCACCACGATGGAGGTTATAGAGGTCATTAGTTGTCCCTGAACGTAGAATGGTATTGTCATGAATCTTAATTCCAGAATCATTGAGGTCAAAATTGTGACCTGCAAAGACAGTGTTTACACGGATACCTGCTCCAGCAAAGACGTCCTTGATGAGGTTTCCTGAAATTTCATGCCCCTTACCACCAAAAATACCGATACCAGCAGCACGCCAACCTGATTCAATGGTGTTGTTGAGGAATTTATTATTTTCCTCAGCTGCGGCATTTGTCCCATCTGAAATACTTGACCAGATAGCCAAACCATCATCACCATTCCCACGGATATTAGAGTTTTTAACTGTTGAATTCTTGGTTCCTTGGGCAAAGTTAATACCATCAGCCAAGTTATTACGGATACGAGCATTTTCAACGACAAGACCGTCCGTATACTTCATATTTCCCGTCTGGTCGTAGTCTCCAATCCACATACCGACTTCAAAATGCTGAACCCAAATGTCGTGAATTTTCGAATCCTTACCAAGTGTTCCCGAAATAGCCTTGTACTGCGCATCCTCATTATAACGAGACGTCAAGTTAGAATCCATGTAAAGATTGCTCAACTCAATGCCATTACTATTATGACCGAAGACAATACCACCACCATAGCGTTTGTCACTTGTAAAGTGTAGTTGTGTATGCCAAACACCGGCACCTGAGATTTTTAGATTATCAGCTTCGATATTAACTTGTTTGTCGAAATTGAAACGTCCCTCTGGAATATAGACAGATTTTCCGCTAGCTTTAGCTTCCTCAACAGCCGCAAGTAGGGCAGCTGTGTCATCACTATCATCATTGGCAGATGCACCCTTATCCACAATACTGATACTATTTTCACCTTGGGCAACTGGCGCTGGAGCCTGTTCTAGCTCAATAAAATCAATACCATAAGGGACATTGTCATCTTTCTTCTTAACCAAAGAAATCTTATCACCAGATTTCAATTGGATGTCCTTGAGGAGAAGACGTGTCTCATCAAAACGGAAACGTGCACTTGATCCATCAATAGCTTGATCATACTCATGGTCACCTTTAAGGTACTGCCATGCTGAGTGAGATGACAAATCAAGATTACCGACACTTGAACCATTAACCTGCACATCCAACTGACCTGATGCACCATCAGGTATTGTATAACGCACATTCAAAGCATTGGCTGGCTCGGTAACATTGAAGGTAACTGCTGCATCTTTTTTAGGAAGCTCAACATAAGTTTGGTTAGTCGCTTCCACAGCCGTAGATTCCATGTCCGTTGACTGTTGGATTGTAGCACCATTTTCAACACTTGCATTCTCTGCCTCATGAGTCGTATAAGGCATCTTTGCACCGTAACCATCAGTGCTGTACTCCTTGCCTTGACCTTGGTTCTCACTCGCATTGGTTAAGACATTTGCTGAAGTTTCTTGAGTTTGAGGGTTGTTTGCCTCAACCAATTGATCAATGGTCGGAGTCTGTTCAGCTGCTTGAACAGTTGTTACCTGAGGCTGAACTGGAGCAATGTTGGCAGGCTGTGACGCTTGCACAGTCTCAACTGATGCTGGTTCGGAAGTCGCCAATTGTGCCCTTGAGGCTGTTTGAGGTGTCTGTGCCTGATTTGAGGCATCAGTCAAATCACCAATCGATTGTGCCTCATCAGCCTGAGCTGCTTGCCCATTGGCAAGAGCCATAAAGCCAATCAAAGCTGATGCTGCCCCAATGGAATATTTTCGGATGCTGTACTTTGGTTTTGTTTTACTTTCTCTAAACAAGTTAATTCTCCCGATACTTTTTTTCACAATCTCTCCATTTTAGTTTTAAGCTATTCTCGAACTAAAAACAGAGACTCTTAAATATTTGATGTACTTAATGATGCTGTTGTTTCTTTAATCCAAAACAAACCAAAACAAATTATAAGTCATGAGAACACAAAATAAAAGGCTAAGTAATCCATTTTAACAAGGCCTTAACAAAATTGTCATATTAGAAAGTTCAGTCATTCACGTCTAAATTATAGTCTAAAAATGTCGCACAAAAAGGTGATTTCTTTCACGTGTAAGAAAGAAAAGACTCTAAATTTCCATAAAGGCTTATTTAGCAAGAGTTATCGGCCAAAACTATCAAAATGTTTTAAATCTGTTTTCTCAGATTTCTGTCAAACGTTTGACAGTCTTTTTTAATTTTACGCTTCAAAGTATTATTTTCCGAATGTTTTAGTATTACAAATGTTAAACACCCAAAAATAAAAAAAGAGACAATAATCTGTCTCTGATTTTTCAAAAAAATAACTAACCTAACTAGATTTTACGATAACATTGCCTCTAGTTCTTCAAGCGACAGACCAGTCACATCTGATACCACTTCTAGAGATAAGCCTTTTGAGAGCATCTTACGAATCAACTCTAAACGCTCCTCATGACGACCTTGTTCCAAGCCTTCTTCACGTGCTTCATCGATAGCTGTTTCCATAGTCATGTCATAATTTTCTTGAATACGTATGCGTTCATCAATCATCGCCTTTTCCTCCTGTGTCCAGCTGGATGAATCCAGTAATGAATCGGCATGCGTGACCGCTTGACTAGGTTCCTTAGAAAATGGGAGATTTCCAAAAAACTCTAGCCACTGCCGCCCTTCATCCGTAATATGTTTATCTTTATTATACTTATCCAACTCTAAAAAGGCAATCTGAAGAAGGTTCTGACGTTTTCCGTCCTTATAGTAAGAATTCAAAGGCTTGCCCGTCCGACTATTGGCCATCCAATATGTATTAATCGGGGACTCCTCATCAGGCAACAAGGTCTTTTCCAAGATAGCTATGCCAT
>OKRS01001478.1_pt1 | contig 15294 bp, 10 predicted proteins | sample 1601191 | NCBI WGS metagenome assembly OKRS01 (sample SAMEA3541509, study PRJEB24748) | human gut metagenome | biome: human gut; feature: human-associated habitat; material: faeces | place: China | collected 2012
TTTTGAAGCTGCATCTCCTTACAATCAGCCGATGTACTGGAAAGATTATTACAATGCGATAAATCAGGGCGAAAACAACAGGAGATTTTATATTGTCAGATATGATCATACCGACTACTGGAACAGCTACAGCATCATAAATATAGGTGGAAATTTCTATACCATACACACCATATTCAACAACGCTACGCTGTCTGCATACAAAGCAAAAATGATGATTTTATTTCTGATCATTACTACCATAGCAATAATACTTCTGTCCATATTCTCATGCATTTTTACAGGCAGGATACTTATCCCTGTAAATGTGGCTTATAAGAAACAGGATATGTTCATAGCTGTAGCATCCCATGAACTGAAGACTCCTGTAACCGTCATAAAATCATGTCTCAACGGACTGTCTGGCAGTAATCCTGACAAGACTGACAATGATTATATTTTGACAGCCCAGAGGGAATGTGACAGAATGACCGATATGGTGAACAATCTCCTGACATTTGCTGATATAAAGAAGTCAGGCAGGGATAACTTCGATGACATTCACCCGGAAGATATAATAATAGAATTATACGATCGCTTTGAATCAATTGCCATGCAAAAAAGTCTTGACCTGGCAGTATCCATACCTGACAATCCCCTTTCACCTGTCTACATGGACAGGGATAGAATGCTTCAATGCCTATCTATTCTGGTGGACAATGCCATATCATGCACCGCCGATGGACAGATAGCAATATCTGTATCCGCGGATGTTTCAAATCTATACTATACAGTATCAGATACAGGTTCTGGAATAAGCGATGAAGATAAGCCGCACATTTTCGAAACCTTCTATTCCAGACGCAACGACCATAAAAATCACTTTGGACTCGGTCTCAGCATCGCCAGGAGCATAGCAGAGCTCCACGGTGCTGACATAACAGTCAGTGACAATATTCCGCACGGAAGTATATTTACTATAACATTTAAGCTGTAAGTTACTTATTTCTACAAGCGGTGTAAGGCTTAATTTTGCAAATCGTTTTTACTTTCTGCCAGCCTGCGTATTTGCAACTATATAGCTGTAATACACTGTATCAAGCATCTCCCTGTCGTTGAAGTCATCGCCAAAGCTTTTTCCATTTCAGACTTATACATTTCTATCATGTTGTCCAGAATTTTCATCATCTCCTCACAAACCAATAGACTAATCTATCTTTCCAAACCAATCCAGCACTTCCACCTTCTCCAGGTTTTCGTCAGAATGCTCTATCTCCCTTGAATATCTGTATGCCAGTTCTATGAGGTCATCCATGGAAATCTGCTCTCCATTTTTCAGCCATCTGGCCATGAGCAGCATATAAAGCTCAACAGCATGTCCTACGCAGGCCTCCACTTTGCCGATGATGTTGTCGTCGTACACGGCTCCCAGAAGATATATCGAGATGAAGTATACTACGATCTGCTCTAGCACAATCTCCATAGAAGGCAGTATTTCACCGACAGATGCATCGCAGAAATCAGAGTTCAGATCGCGCATGCCTTGATCATCAGCATTTACATTCTCTTCTGAAGCATTGCTGTCCGCAGCCCGCTCATCTGCCATATCCTGACACGCAGAATGCCTGCGCCACCATGCCTCAAACCTTCTCCTGTTCTCCGCAAATGTTTCCGCGCCATCGCTGAACAGAAGACTCTGTGACTCTATGAGCACATCCTCCCAGTCGTCGTACAAAAGCTCCAGCTCGCCCTGAAGAAAGCCAAACTGTCTCTGTAACAAGACATATTCATCATCTGAAAAGACTTCATTATTGATCTCCGTATTAGAATGCTCTGGGCAAGATTCTAATTTCCTGCAAATCTCCGGCTTATCCTGCTCCTCACACTCATCCCACATGACAAGGTCGCCCTCATCATAGTGTCTCTGTGCCGACGCGCCAATCTGAAGCACCCGCTCGATTCTGATCCGGATGTCCACACTTCTGTCCTGAATGACATTCAGTATCGCCTCCCGGATATCCTCCAGATTGGAGTACAGGAAATAATCAAAATCGTCGAACACCTCATCCTCGTCATCCTCCTCGGTCACAAATGTAACCTTGTCCGTGATGTTCATCAGTATCCGTGCCACCTCCGGACATGAAAGAGAAAGTGATATCTCCCGCACATTCTCGAATTCCTCCGTATGTCTCGGATACTCCCTGCAGGTGGTACAAAGGCTTTCCTTACCCATGTGTATATACAGATCACACAGCATGTCATCCCGCAGAAATGCACACTTTCCACTTCTGCCGTGTCTGAAAACGCCTTCTTTCCAATTTACCTTGCGGCGCAGCTCATCCCTGTACTCACCATTATAATCCTCATATTTTTCCAACGAATCATCATCTATCACTATCTGCCATTTGCCGCAGCATGTGTCCGGGCATTTGTCCGCTATGCAGCTGAATTGCTTATAATAATCCGGGTATGTGTAAATCATATGTACTCCTTTATATATAATCATGCCATTATTCCATTCATCGGCTCTGCAACACGATCACGAACTTGTTACCGCCCTTTTGGGGAATAACACTTAACATTCCGCCCTGTTTTTCTATGATCTCCCTTGACAGATAAAGACCTATTCCAACGCCATCCTTGTCACCGGAATTTCTGCCACGGTAAAACCTCTCAAATATATGTGTACGCTCATCCTCTCCTATTGGTTCATTCTCATCTGTCACACTGATTTCAACCGTGAGCCCTAGTTTTCTGACCGACAGGACTATCTCACTTCCGGTTTTTCCATATTTTATTGCATTATCCAAAAGATTGAAACACGCTTCCGCAGTCCATCTTCTGTCATGCTGTATATCACATTTCACCTGTTCATCATATCTGATAGTTATATCGGCGTTTTTCGCACTCACATATACATCTTTCACTGCCTGCAGCACAGTGTCATTTATACTCTGGCTTTTCACATCGAGATTGATAAGTCCGCTTTCCAGTCTGGATACCTTTATCATACTCTCCGAGAGAAATGACAAGCGCTCCACCGCCAGTTCAAGGACTTGCAAGTACTGAGTACGCTCATCATCACTTATATCCGGATTTTTCAGAAAATCCGTGTACATCCTCAGGTTCGATATTGGCGTCTTCAGTTGATGGGAAAGATCCGATACCAGCCCCTTAATCTTCTCATGCTCCAGCCTCTCTCTGGAATTCTGAAGCTTCAGCGCATCGATTATCTTGTCAACCTTGCTCTGCAGCCTTGATACCAGCGAGTCATCATTTTCCGGAAATACCTGCTGCCGTTTCAGCTCAGAGAGATTGTCCAGAAGATCCGACATAGCTGCCACGACCTCCGAAATAAAGTCATCATCCGCCTTCTGCAGCAACTTTATGACAACAAACATAACTACACCACACGCCAGTGCACCTATGGCCGCAAGTATTTTCCCTGAACATACATACTCAAATACTGCTAAAAACACAAACAAAAGAAGTGAGCATGCATACAGCATCCTCACTCTCTTCGTATATTTACCATAGTTTTCAATATATTTATCCATATTATTTCTGTTATCTACCCCTGCCTATGTCTCGCCAAATGTATATCCGATTCCAAACACCGTGATCACGTACTCCGGATTGCCGGCATCCTTTTCTATCTTCTGACGAAGTCTTCTGATATGCACATTCAGCGTGTTCTCATCCACATAATTTTCATTGTCATCCCAAATCTTCTGTATGATCATATCCCTTGTGAGAACGCGCCCCTTATTTTTTATCAGCAGTTCCAGTATCCTGTATTCCGTAACGGACAGCTTTATCGGTTCATCCGATATGTACACCTGCATCCGTTCAAAGTCAACACTCATATCTCCATAATGAAAACGTTCGCACTTTACCCCGTCCAGTGCATTTTCACTTCTTCGAAGGACTGCCTCTATCCGCTGATACAGAAGTTCCACGGAAAACGGCTTCGCTATATAGTCATCGCAGCCGGCCCGGAACCCCTCTATCATATCAGCCTCCGTATCTCTTGCCGTGAGGAAGATGATCGGGACCTTTGTGCTTTTTCTCAGTTCTCTGCAGTAGTCAAGGCCCCTTCCATCGGGAAGGTTTCTGTCAAGCAATATCAGATCGAAGCCATGTTCCAGACAGCCATCCGCCTCCTTGCATGAGTACGCAGTTTCAACTTCGTATCCCCTCTTTTCAAGGAATAGCTTCACACCTCCACATATGATCACATCATCCTCCACGACCAAAATACGTTTCATACTTTCTCCTATCAATTACATGCTGATTCCATGTCATTTTCACGACTCCCGGTCTGCCAAATTACATGCTGATTCCATATCATTTTCACGACTCCCGGTCTGCCAAATATCTATGATGCTTCTCTCAGCCGGCTTGTCACCGTATCTTTTGTCACAAGTCTGAACACCATCGCCGGAACCACAATGCATATAGCAAACAGCACAACAACGACTCCGGCAACAAGTGCATACGGATAATGAAACACTGCATAATCGGCTATATTCACGCTTAGCCGGCCAGCTCCATACATCATAAGACTTCCAAGCGTCACAATAAGTACTGTTGTTATAATACCATAAAACATGCCCTCGTACATAAGCATATTACGTATCTGCCTCTTTGTCATTCCAACGCTCTCAAGCACTGCCAGTTCCAGTTTTCTCGTATATACACCAGTGATCATGACATTGATATAATTCACCACTCCGATAAGTATCAATATGATCGACATTCCACCACCTATCACCTCAAGCGACAGCATAGACTTCTTGAATTCTGAGCCCTCCACCGACTTGATATCACTCCCGGCTATGACTGGATTTTCCTTTACGATGCGCTGTACATATGGTGTCACTTCTGATTCTTTTCCTTTCTCCGCATCCGCAATGATGCATGAGATCGCCGCATCCGGAAACAGATCATCCATCACCGCATCACTCACAAATATCGCCTCTGGAGCTCCACCAAGTGTCCAATAATATCCGGCGGTGATTGCTGACTGCTCTGCTCTCATCATGGCTGCGCCAACTGTGATCTGTCTCTTCCTGCCCGTCTGGTCATTTACAAGTGTCAGAGTCTTATCCGTCATCCGCTCCGACGCTGATATGGAATCTACATAACCTATCAGACATACCTCTCCTTTTTCAAATGCCTCTATATCTATCTTCTGTCTGGCAGTTTTGTTGTAAAGCTTTATCATATCAGAATTGACCGATATCAGCGGTGACCCATACTGTGCCTCACTGTTGGTCGTCGTCTCATAAAATGTCGTAAGAGATTCAGGGTCATCCTCGCCCTCAATAAACGGTGCATAAAGTTCAGCGTCAAATGGCAGTCTTACATCTGCACTTCTGTTCGCCTCTACAGTATCCATACCCGGAATGCTCCGCATCTGATCCACGATGTCCGCCATGGTCGCCTGAGGCCTAGAGTTATCTGATTCTCCGCCGCCATATAGCACATAATCATTGTGAAGATAGTGCTCTATATAACTGTCCGCATCCATGCAGGATATAAATGTATTCACACACAGAAATGTAACTGAACCCATGAATATCGATGCGAACACAAGTATACTTCTCTTCTTTTCACGAAACACATTCCTCCATGCCATCTTCCGGGGTCTTCCTCCGCCAGTGGACTTATATCTTGTTCCGGATATATTTCCAGCATATTTCATAGCATCGATTGCAGATATCTTCCCGGCATATTTTGCCGGTTTCCTTGCACTTATAAATACAGTCGCAAATGCAAATACCACGGAGAATACATATATTCCCGGATTGAAACTGACCGCCGATGAAAGTGCAGCATCCCTGTCTATCGACAGCATGTTCATAGCAAGAGGAACAACTCCAAATGACACCGCTGTTCCAAGGAGTACACCTATCGGAATTCCTATACAAGCCAGATATAGTGCCTGTTTTTTCACTATCTTCTGTATCTGGGACATCGTGGCTCCGATGGTCTTCAGCATTCCATAGAATCTTATATCCTTTGTAACAGATATATACATTACGTTATATATAAGAAGATATCCACTAAGGAGTATCATAAGAGCTATAATGCCTATACTTATAGCTATAAAAACACGGTTTGAACCATTTTCAGACTGAACATCATATTTCACGTCAAACTTCTGGTCCTGCCTCAAAGTAACATTTTTCTCAAGTTCATCTTGGAGTTTATCACCCTTGCCCTCCTTTGCGGAGATACTGACACGTCCATCCTTCTGCATATCTATTCCCTGGGAATCCACATATTTCTTTGACACCAGGCATACGCTGCTCTTGGCAAATCCTGTGTACCAGCCTGAGAGCACAAAATTTTTTCTCTCACCATCCATCACCAAAGTAACGTTCTGACCAACCTTTGGCGACTTGATACCCATATTGTCAAGCATCTGCTTTGTGAGCATTATCTCATTCTCATCCTTCGGATAACTGCCATTTATATCGGTTATGGCAGGTTTCAGATTCTCATTAAATTCCGTATCATCATCATACCGAAGCAGATAACTGTACTTGCCTGTTTCCGTGCTTACCGTCTGTGCATCAATCTGTATTCCCGCCGCAAGAAGTGACGGACAGGACTTTATAGCACTTATCTGACCTTCAGATGGATGCTCCATATATATAGAAGACCTTGTTCCCTGAAGTCTTAGCTGCATCTGGTTAAGATTTTTAGCTACGGAAAATCCCAATGTAAATACGGCCGTGAACATAAATGTTGTGAGAACGATCGCCAGAATAACAATTACATTTCGCACTTTGTTCTGCTTTAACATGCGGTGATATATCCTGCTCACCGCCGCCTGATTATTGTTTCTAAGCATCCTTCTCACCCCCATCTGGTACTCCTGCTGAGAAGATCCTGCCATCTTCGATCCGTATCATCTGGTCTGCCATGGTTGCTATCTCTTCATTATGAGTGATCATCACTATCGTCTGTGCAAACTCTTTACCAGTCAGCTTTAACAGTGCAATGACATCCATGCTGGTCTTGCTGTCCAGATTGCCTGTCGGCTCATCAGCCAATATGATAGAAGGTTTTGCTGCCAGCGCTCTGGCTATCGCAGCCCTCTGCTGCTGGCCTCCTGACAGCTGGTTCGGCATGGAAAATTTCTTTTCCGACAAGCCGAGCACATCCATAATTTTATCTACATACGCAGTGTCTATCTTTGTTCCATCCAGCTCGATCGGAAGCACTATATTCTCATACACATTTAATATTGGCACCAGGTTGTAATTCTGAAAGACAAATCCTATCTTTCGTCTTCTGAATATCGTAAGTGCCTCATCGTCCATTTCAAAAATAGCTTTGCCGTCCAGTATAACATCTCCTGATGTTGGCCTGTCGAGACCCCCTAAGAGATTTAGAAGTGTTGACTTTCCACTTCCCGAACTGCCTATGATAGATACAAATTTTCCCTCTTCAATATCAAGTGACACATCTGTAAGCGCATGCACGACATTGTCTCCTGTTCCGTATGTCTTTGTAAGATTGTGGGTTGATAATATATTCATGATACCTCTTCCTTTTCATTTTCATTTTCTGCCATTTCTTTGTCTGATCTACTTGATGGTTTTATTCTAACATCCACATCTTACAATCTTATTACGTTTAATATTAAGATTTAGTGGTCACTGCTTACATTATCAATATACTAAAAGACCCAGCCCCTGTTAATAGGAGACTGAGCCTTTGATTTCTTTCCATTATTTATGTCTGTTTCTATACTCCGCCTACAAGTTGGCTGCCAGCACCTGCTCCATAACCTGGATCACTCCACGCTCCTCATTGGACGGGGCGCGGAATCTTGCAAACTTCTCCATGCCAGGCTGCGCATTTGCCACGATATAGCTGTAGTATACCGTCTTCAGCATCTCCGCATCGTTGAAGTTGTCTCCGAATGCCATCATCTCACTGGTATCGATACCAAGAAGTTCTCCGATCTTTCTCATGGCCATTCCCTTATTGATACCTTTATTCATGATGTCGATCCATTCTCTTCCGCCCACAGTGACTGAGAAGTTATCTCCAAAACGTGGCGTATAGATCTCTTTGTACTTCACAGCGGCATCCTTATCCGGAGCAAATATCGTAAACTTATTGGCCTCGACGTCAAGGCTTCTCATATCATCAACAAACACAAGATTACTGAGAAATGCTTTGAAAAACTTCGCATACTTCTCGTATTTTTTCAGGACATATGCTCCGGATAGGGCACACAGTACAGCAACACCATCCGTCTCGTCTTCCACAAAGCGTATCATACTCTGGTACTCTTCCACATCCATCAGGCTCTTGTATATGATCTTGCCGCAGTTAGAGATAGCCGCACCGTTATCCCCAATGACCACCATCTTATCCATCTTGTCTCCGAACATGTCCCTCAGGGTGTACATAGGTCTTCCGCTGGCTACAACAAAACGAATCCCCTTCTCATCCAGCCTGTCAATATAATCAAAGAAACCATCCGGGAGTTTTCCATTCTCCATAAGCAGTGTGTGATCCATGTCGGATGCTATTAATTTTACGTTCTTCATGTCTTCTCTTCCTTGTATATTCTCTAATGTTATATTCTCTGGTATTATATTTTCTGATGTCTATTAGGTAATCTTATATATTAACCAGACCTCTGCCAGCTTATCCCTTGCCATGCATCTTATTTAAATAAGAGCGCACAATTCTTCTCCAGATCATACTCCCTTGTATAACCGTCATCATCGTACAGCATATAGCTGCTGTTCCTGTAGCCGATCAGCTGCATTGTAGTCTTGTCGATATCCGCTACGCACTCCGCCACATCCACGACAGGGATACATTTGCCGTTTCTTACAAACAGGATGACTTCATTCAAAGGTACCTCAACAAAGTGATGTCCCGCAGGCATCTCCGTCTGCTCAACTGCTCCATCTGCCGTAAATCTTACAAGCAACATATTCTCTGGCAGATACACATATCTTCCGATGGCATTCTGCGTGTAAACCGGTGCGATCATGATCTCATTTCCAAGCATGAGCTGATCCTCCACATGGGCCGCGATCCTGTCATCCGGATATTCAAATGCCAGAGGCTTGAACATCATGTCGTCCGTCAATGCCGCCTTCATGTACTCACTGTATATATATGGAAGCAACCGGTAACGGACACCGATCACATTCCTGAAATCCTCTATATGCTCAAACTGATAGCATTCCTGCTCTCTGGTTCCCTCGCAAGCATGGTCGCGCATGAGAGGTGTGAATACTCCGAGGGCAAGCCATCTGAGCAGAAGGTCTCTGGTCGTGTTGCAGCCAAATCCACCGAGATCCGCACCCGTATACAGGAAACCGCACATATTCATGGACGGAAGCATCTTGATGTTGAGCAGGATGTGTGACCACCACGATTTGTTGTCACCCATCCAGACTCCGCCATAACGATGCATTCCGATATATGAAGAGCGTGAAAACAAAAGTCGTCTCTCATCCGGTGAGATCTCCCGAAGCGCCTCGCCTGCTGCCCTTGTCATGTTATATCCAAAGAGGTTGTGAACCTTGTCGTGACGCACCATCTCACCATCCACATTATGGTACATGGATTCGTAATCCTTCGGGTTGTTGGCAACGCCTGCTGCCATTCCCGAGATTCCCCATACATCATCCACGGTCTCGTCCTTATCAATGAATTTCTTCATCGCTTCCTTCAGCTCGCTCACGCCCTCCGGTGTGAAGAATATCGCCGGCTCATTCATGTCATTCCAAAAGCCCTCTATACCTGCATCTGTCAGGATCTTATATTTTGCACCGAACCAGCGTCTCGCCTCAGGGTTCAGCACATCAGGGAAATGCGTATATCCCGGCCATACTGCCGCAACAAAATCACTTCCATCTGCTCTCTTGCAGAAGTAGTTATTTGCCACGCCCTCCTCATACACATCGTAACCTTCCTCGATCTTTACACCGGCATCTATGATCGGGATCAGACGGATATTATCCTTTTTCAGATTCTCCACATACTCCGAAAAATCGCCAAAGTCGTCATTTATGGTGAAATCCTTATAACTGTCCATATAATCAATATCCATGTAGACCATATCGATCGGGATGTGGTTCTCTCTGTATTTTCTCGCCACCGTCTCAAAGTCCTCCGGTGTCTTGTATCCCCAGCGGCTCTGTCCAAATCCAAATGCAAACTTTGGTGGTATATAGCTTCTGCCTATCATCTTTCTGAACTGCTTTGTGATATCATATGGGCTGTCACCTGTTATCACATAGATATCCAGATCTGCGCTGTCACAGAAAATGTGCAGCTCATCGCACTTTGTATATCCCACGTCAAATGTGATCGTGGATGGATAGTCAAAATACAGGCCAAATGTCTGCGCTCCAGAAACTATAATAAAGTTGTGTGATGCATACAGTGAGTATACATCCTCGTGATGATGCGGATTGTCTGCATTGTTGCTTATGTACTTGTAGCCTCTCTTGTTGATTCCTCTGTTCGCCTCGCCAAGGCCATACACTATATCACTGTCCTCAAGACCAAATGTGTACGAAAATCCGGCTGTTAAATCTATATTGCCGTAATCTGGCTGTCCCTTTTCTGCTGCAATATCTACCACTACTGATTCTGTCTGAAATGGATTTCCGTATGTATACTTCTTTATCATTCTGTCACCTCTATGCATCTCTCTTTTTTCTTCTGTATCTCTTTTTCTTTCTCCTGACCGTCTTGCCACGCTTTGCCGCCTGAGTCTTCCTGAACTCCTGTATCTGCTCTATCATAGCTGCATAATCCCTCTCGAACAGGATCTCACTTATCTCATGGTGCACGATTTCCGCCGGAAGTCTGTCCACTATAAGTGTCCTGACGAAATCCTTGCTCTTTCCTTTATACATTGGAAGGCTGTAGGTCTCCTGGATATGTGCAAGCTCCGGTCTCCACAATATACGTATGGTACGAAACAGATCAGCCCGTGGATTAGGCTGCATCTCCCTGACCACATAGAAATCGATCTTGTGAGTCAGCTTGTCTGACACTCCATCCTCCAGGCCTTCTGCATCTGGCTTGCCACCTGTATCTGACTTGATGCCTGTATCATATTCTTCAACAGATATGATCCCCCAGTAGTCTGGTACATGCTCTGCCACATGACCTGCATGTGTACTTCCCACCACCACGATATTCTGGTCAAAATATAGATCATAGTCTGCTACCTGACTCTCCAGCCGCGTGTATGTATCCGCATCGCTTTTTATCTCGATTCCCACTATCTTGTCTGGAACGACCATTACCACATCCGCACGGGAGTTTCCGACGGTCTTCTCCTCAAGGATACGCACCTTGCCATATCGCTCCTCAAGGAAATCAAACAGGGGTTCTCGTATATCTTTATCTAATAACATTTTCCCTCCTGAAATCAATTGTTTGAAGTAATCTTTATATGTATTTTTGTCTGCAAAGTCAAGAATCTCCCGCTTTAGCTGAGAAAACCAGGGCAGACCGCTCATAAAGTGAGCTTTCCGCCCTGGTTTCTATGTGAACATAATATTATCAGCCCTTGTTCACAAGCTCTGTGAACTTCTTAAGCGCATCCTTCGCCTCTGGTGAAATGTTCCTTGGAACTGCAATTCTCACGGTAACATAATGATCTCCATGGGTATTGCCGCCCCTCGCCTGGACACCCTTGCCACGAAGCCTTATCTTGCTTCCCGACTGAGTACCCGGTGCTATCTTGCACTTCACATCACCGAACATGGTGTGGACCAATATCTCTCCACCGAGAACTGCCGTGTCAAATGGCACAAGAGCCGTGGTGTATATATCCAGACCCTTTCTCTCATAACCTGCCTTGTCTCTTACATTGACCTTCAGCAGCATATCTCCAGGCTGACCCTTGCCGGTTCCGGGATATCCCTTGCCAGCCAGTCTTATCACACCGCCGTTGTCTATACCCGCCGGAATGTGTACAGTGAACTGGGAACTTCCTCCCCGTCCATCATTGAACGACAGAGTCTTGTCGCAACCATATACTTAGTGCCTCTGTAAACATCCGGTTCATAATGAAATTCTGCGCTGCGGCAAGGTGGGATTCATCCTGGCTCATACCGCCACCTTCATTTCTGGCACGCCGGAATGCATCCGAACCGAATCCTCCGAATCCGCCAAATCCACCTCTCTGTGAGCGGCCACCGCCGCCAAAGAACGAGCCAAATATATCGCCAAACATATCACCGAAGTCTCCACCCTCAAAGTGGAAGCCTCCGCCTCCGAATGGATCACCACCGGCAGCTCCACCGGAGCCATCGAATGCAGCCATTCCAAACTGATCATACATCTTCCTCTTCTCGGCATCAGACAGTACCGCGTAGGCCTCAGAGGCCTCCTTAAACTTCTCTGCAGCCGTCGCATCGCCAGGATTCGTGTCCGGGTGGTATTTCTTCGCCAGGGTTCTATATGCTCTTTTTATCTCAGCGTCTGTGGCTGTCTTTGATACGCCGAGAACTTCATAATAATCTCTTTTTGAAGCCATGATTCCTACCTCCCGATAAGCCTATGTATAGTTTAACACTATCTGTCAAGTGATTCCATATTTTTAATGTTAAAATACACACATATTATCTGGCAATTTTTAGTCATTTTTTTATTTAATTAAAGTATAAAAAAAAGCACCCCCGCCGATGATTCCATCAGTGGGGATGCCTTGTATGGCTAATACTATTAATCCTACTGCTTTACATTGAAAGCCTTGATTCCAGGATAAACTGCTGAGTCGCCAAGCTGCTCTTCGATTCTGAGGAGCTGGTTGTACTTTGCAACTCTCTCTGATCTTGAAGGAGCACCTGTCTTGATCTGGCATGTGTTGAGTGCTACTGCGAGATCTGCGATAGTTGTATCCGCTGTCTCACCTGATCTGTGTGATGATATTGCTGTGTATCCAGCCTTATGCGCCATCTTGATAGCCTCAAGTGTCTCTGATACTGAGCCGATCTGGTTGAGCTTGATAAGGATACAGTTTGCGCATCCCATCTCGATACCCTTTGCAAGTCTCTCTGTATTTGTAACAAACAGATCATCACCGACAAGCTGGACCTTGTCGCCAAGTCTTGCTGTGAGCTTCTGCCATCCTTCCCAATCCTCCTCATCGAGACCATCCTCAATTGAGATGATAGGATACTTCTCAACAAGCTTTGCCCAGTGCTCGATGAGCTGCTCTGCTGTGTACTCTGTTCCAGCCTTTGGAAGCTTGTACCAGCCCTTGCCCTTCTCGCTCTTCCACTCTGATGAAGCAGCATCCATAGCGATCTTGAAGTCCTTACCCGGCTCATACCCAGCCTTCTTTACAGCCTCAAGAATTGTCTCGATAGCCTCCTCGTCAGACTTAAGTGCCGGGGCAAATCCACCCTCATCACCTACTGATGTAGCAAGGCCTCTCTCCTTGAGGATTCCTGCAAGTGCGTGGAATACCTCTGCACACCATCTCAGACACTCCTTGAATGATGGAGCGCCAACTGGCATGATCATGAACTCCTGAACGTCAAGTCCTGATGACAGAGCATGACATCCACCGTTTACGATGTTCATCATTGGAACTGGAAGCTTGTTTCCTGAGATTCCACCGAGGAATCTATAAAGAGGAATGTCAAGTGAGATTGAAGCTGCTCTTGCTGCTGCGATTGAAACTGCAAGGACAGCATTTGCTCCAAGGTTTGACTTGTCCTTTGTTCCATCAGCCTTGATCATTGCTGCATCAACTGCATATATATCAGACGCATCCATTCCTGTAAGTACGTCATTTATAGTAGTATTTATATTCTCTACTGCTTTCTGAACACCCTTGCCGAGGTATCTTGACTTGTCTCCGTCACGAAGCTCAAGTGCCTCAAACTCACCTGTGGAAGCTCCACTTGGCGCCGCACCACGACCTACTGTTCCATCTGCCAGATACACCTCCGCCTCAACTGTTGGATTTCCTCTTGAATCAAGGATCTCTCTTCCTATTACCTTTTCGATCTCAAGATAATTCATCATTTTTATATTTCTCCTTTCTTGTATCGCCCCCTCCCTTACGGTCGGCGGCAGTTCGTCGGTGCATTCCGATATGTGCCCACAGGGCACATGGCACCTCCTCTTTCGCGCGAGTATAACCCCTGCTGTCCCTCCGATTCAGCAGTTTACAGAGGGTACAGGAGCTCACATGATCTACGATGTTAGTTTAAGCTAACTTATATTTAAAATCAACATAAGTAGTTGCTCATATTTTATCATTTAGTATTTTTCGTCATTATCCGAGTGCCACATCCAGCACCATCATAAGAGCGAAGCCCACCGCCGCACCGATGGTTCCTATATTGGTATGCTCGCCCGCCTGAGACTCAGGTATCAGCTCCTCTATGACCACGTAGAGCATGGCTCCCGCCGCAAATGCAAGGAAATACGGAAGAAGTGGTGTGACCTGGACAGCCAGCAATGCCGTGAGGAAACCTCCGACCGGCTCCACAGCTCCGGACAGCGTTCCATACAGGAATGCCTTCTTCTTGCTCATGCCCTCGCCAACAAGCGGCATGGACACAATTGCACCCTCCGGGAAGTTCTGTATAGCGATTCCTATGGAAAGTGCAAATGCACCTGTGATGGACACGCCCATATTGCCCATGGCTGCGCCGGCGTACACAACGCCCACTGCCATGCCCTCAGGGATATTGTGGAGCGTGACTGCAAATATCATCATGGTCGTCTTCTGAAGCTTTGACCTGACGCCCTCCGGTTTGTCACTTTCCAGATGAAGGTGAGGTATCACCGTGTCAAGAACAAGCAGGAATATGATTCCAAGAGCAAATCCGATAAGTGCCGGCAGCCACGCTATCTTTCCCTGTGCCTCCGCCATGTCTATGGACGGAATGAGCAGTGACCATATGGACGCCGCGATCATGACCCCCGCCGCAAACCCGAGCAGAGCCTTCTCCACAAGCGGAGAGATCTTATCTTTCATAAGGAAAACCATGGCCGCTCCCAGTGTTGTTCCGGCAAATGGTATAAATAATGTTATGAACTCTGACATTTCATCACCTCTTTATAATATGTATTCTGTCTATACTATATTCATATAACCTCTTCACTAGTTCATCTTTCTTTTTAAATTGCGACTACAATTTAATTGAACAGATGCACTTTGTCAACATAAGTTTTTGCATATGATAGAAGTTATCAATACCGGGCCAAAATGCTTCGCATTTCGACAATTTAAGTGCTATAATACCAGAGGTTATGCTATAATAGGCATGGTTATACCAGCTTGGA
>OKRS01001482.1_pt1 | contig 15270 bp, 6 predicted proteins | sample 1601191 | NCBI WGS metagenome assembly OKRS01 (sample SAMEA3541509, study PRJEB24748) | human gut metagenome | biome: human gut; feature: human-associated habitat; material: faeces | place: China | collected 2012
CCATAAGGGACGTTGAAGGTCATGATACGCAGTTTCTCAGTGGCTGCCTGCGCAGCCAGAGCCGTCATCAGCAGGCACGCCACAGCAGCGTAAGCCGTCTTGAATAACCTTTTCATAATCGTTTCTTTTCTGTTGGTTGTATTTGGGAATGGTGTGTCACAGGGGGAGCACACCTTGGGAAAAGGAAAAGGTTGGGAGTTCCAGACCTGCCGTCCGGCACTCCCAACACATATCACATGTCTCTGAAAAGACTTACTTTACCAACACCTTGCGGCTTACAGATGCACCACGCAGGATGTACATGCCCTGAGGCAGACCCTGGAGAGCCTGGCTGACAGGCATAGCGGGACGCACCAGACGGCCCTGCACATCATACACGCTTGCTGTCTCGCCCAGCGTAGCCTCTACGTTCTCGATGGCATCACCACCCATGTTGGTGAAGGTGCCGTCCTTCTCCACCACGATGCCGTGGTCGGCGAAGAGAACAGGTACAAGGTCGGTACCCAGCTTCTGGAACCATACAGGCTTCTCGGTGCTCTTGCCGTTGAGCTCCCAAGTGATCTCGCCACTGGCAAACTCATAGTCAGCCTTACGCACTGCCTGACTGCCGTCACCATCGGTGCTGAAGCAGTTGGTCAGCGTGGTGTTGCTGTTGAAGCGGCAGAAAAGCAAGGACTGAGAGTCGTAACCCTCGATGAGAGACGTTGACCAGCAGTTGATAATGCGTGCTCCCACCTTGCCCAGCCAGCCGCAGATCTGTGCTGCATTCTTGCCGCTACCGGCCTTGATGTGTCCTGTGCTGTAGCAGTTAGTGATATAAGCGATGCTACCATTATTGGCGTTACCCAGGATACCAGCGGCTGCCTGATAGGTAGCCTCCACGCTTCCTTCGTTGCCGAGGCAATCCAACTTGATGACGCCGGCGCTGCTGCTTCGGCCTATCAGACCCACGCGGTCCTTACCTCTAATAGAGCAAGTGGCATCCAGAATCAGGTTTCTGATCTGAACAGAGGGATAGACAGTACCAAAGAGACCCACTCCGATAGAGTTCTCATAGTCAACCTTGAGGTTGCTGATGCGGTGGAACTGTCCGTCAAACTCGCCTCGGAAGTTTACCATATCGGCCTGTGCATCGGTAGAATTGGCGGTCTCCACGTTGAAGCCAATGGGAATGAAGTTATCCACAGCGCTCATGTCGATGTCGGCCACGAGCTTGCCCTTGATGGTGTTCATGCCACCGTTGACCATTGCAGAGAATGTCTGCATGTCCTTGGCAGTGGCGAGCTGGAAGAAGTTGTCCTCCTGCTTGGGGAACACAGCCAGGTCATAGATTCCCTTGGCCAGATTGCGTGCTTCCTCGGCGCTGGGTACACCCTGGCTGTAAGCAGACCACAGCTCCTCAGACACATTGTTCATGTTGTCCAGCTCGGGTGCATTCTCCTCATACACACCCTGGCTCTGGAATGTGCTTGCCAGGTTGCTGAGAGTCTCGGCAGACTTTGCCATAGCGATATAAGCGATGCGGCACTCGTAGATCTGCTTGAAGAGGTCAGAGAAGGTGTTGATTGCCTTCAGCAAGTCTTCGCCCTCGGTGGCAGCTTCAGCTGCGGTGATGGCGGTCTTCAACTGGTCTTGAAGAGCCTTTGCAAAGTTGGGATGCAATGCGAAGTCGGGGCCGTCACTCATCTCGTATGCGTCAATGACACGTGCACGATCGAGGTAGTTCTTCAGCACCAGGGCCAACTGCTCGGCACCCTGGGCGGCTGTACCCAGATAAGTAAGGTGGAAGTTGCCGAAGCCCATCCAGTCGCGGTCATAGCCTGTACCGGGATTCTTCACACCGAGCACCAGTGAGTCGCCCTCGGCAATCTGCACTGCCACGAGGTTGGGATAGCGACCTGCCTTGAATGCATAAGCACTGCCCACAGGACCCTTAGGTACCCATGCCTTCGTGCCATCATCGTACACTACAGAGTAGTCGGCGTCGGAACCGGTGAGCACACAGTTTTCGCCATCCACAGTTCTCGCTGATGGCATCCTCTATCTCACCCATAGCATAGTTAATGTTGTCGCCCAGGATTACATGACCGGCGTAGAATGTGCCATAGGAGTCTGCACCGGGACGGAAAGCGGCATTCGAGCTCAGAACATACACACCGGGCTTGAGACCCTTCATGGTCTGAGTCATGGTGAAGTTGCAGTTCCAAGCCTCGCCAGCGGCCATCACACCCTCTACGGTGCGCATGAGAGGATAAGCTCCGGCGTTTGAAGTGATGTCCCAACCCTCACGGCCAGCCTCGAGGTTGGCGTTGACTACCAGGTCGGTGATGTCTGCACCAGGCTGGTAATCGGCAGCGATGGCAGCAGCAAGCAGGCTCTTCACAAACTCAGTCTCGGCTGCAATGGCAGCGTCATTGAGCTGGTGAGTCTTCATGATGTGCCAGTATGTGCCATTGGGGAAGTCTTCACTGGGCTCGTTATTCTCATTCAGATAGCTGCTGAGGCGGTCGGCCTCCTCGCAATTGAAGGTGTTGTTGGTGATGTAGTCCAGTGCATACTCTGCCTGAGCCTCGTAAGCCTGGTACAGAACCACAGAAGCCTTGATGGCTTCACGTGTGGGAGCAGCCTCGCCATAAGCCTTGAGGAAGTCTGCCAGTGTGGGCAGCTCTGCCATCTGGTCCAATGCGTCGGTATATACATTGAGCAGGGAGTCGTGAGCCACTGTCTCGCCTGCCAGCTCCTTCTCGGATGAAGCCACGTGAACACGGAACTGCTCATAGGTGTTCTGGTCGTGAACATCGGCATACTGGCCTTGTTCTATCTCATACACAAGACCCTTCTCCAACCATGTAGGCTGCTCGTCTTCGTCGATGGTCTGGTACCACTGGGCACGGAGGAATGTCTTGCCATTGAGCTTCCAGGTCAGTGAACCTGAAGCCAATTCGCTATCCTCGAACTTCTCCAGCTGCTCGCCTGCGATGCTGTAACTGTTCTTCACAGCGGATGTACCGCGGTAAGCCTCCTTGCCGGCATCCTGTCCTATCACCTCGGCAGTAGTCCAGCAGCCGTCGATGATTGTGCCGTTTGCACTGCCTATCCAGCCTGCAAATGCTGCGCTCTCACCGTTGCCGGTGCTGCTCACCGTACCTGTGGTGTAGCAGTTCTTCATTACGATGATACCCTTAGAATCGTGGTTACCACCCAGCAGACCGCCTGCGTTCACACCGCCAGTAGTCACGCTGCCCTCATTGCCCACGTTGTACAGGGTGGTGGTACCCGTCACTCCCCAGTTGGAAGCACCGATGATACCCACGTAGCTGCCTGTTGAACTGATAGAGCAAGAAGAGTCGAAGATGATGTTGCGGAGCACCATACCGTCGATAGAAGCAGAGATGAAACCTGCATCCGCGTTGGTAGCCTCTATCACGAGGTTGCTTACGCGGTGGTTGCCACCGTCGAACACACCGCCATAACCCTTCTTCAGACCCAGCTGCTGGAAGTTCTCCATAGCGCCGGAGAAGTCTATATCGTCGGTCAGACGTGCATTGATCTTGTTGTCCACCTTGTTTACCATGTGGCTGAACCACACCACCTCGCCTGCAGTAGCCAATTCATATACGCCGTTGACGGGCTGCTTGTACTCGGTGTCCATCTTGCCGCACACGGTGCAGAAGCCCTCGTGCCATGTGTGAGGAGGTGTCACAGATGCCTTGTCGTTGCTGTATGTCACAGTGCCGCCTGCACTGGTACCGTCGCAACGCAGATCACCGTTGGCATACACCACCTTGTGGTCGTTCCAGGGAACAGGTGTTGCGTCGGTGCCAAGAGTCTGATACCATACAGGAGTATCGCTCTGGCTGCCATTCACAACGAAGCACAACTGACCGGTACCAATCATGTCGGCGCTGATGGTGCCCGTTACGTTGGCAGGCAGATTGTCCTTATAGTCGTTTGCACAATAGCACCCCGAGATGACTGTAGATGCCTTGCCGCGGCAGAAGTTGTAGTCCCTGCGGTCGGCTATCACACTGGTAGTCCAGCAGTCAGTCACCTTGGCGCCTACATCACCCTCCCAAGCCGAGATACATGCTGCGTCACCGAATGCCTCGATGCGGCCTGTGCTGAAGCAGCGGGTGATGTTGGTCACGTTGCCAGCATTGGCATTACCGATGATACCAGCGGCTGCGAAGTCGCCTGTACCATAGCTGCTCACATTGCACATAGTGCCCACATTGGTGATGTTTGTGGTAAAGTTGCCTGTGGTATGACCTATCAGACCACCTGCACGCTGTCCGCCTCGCACCGAGCATGACTCATCGATGAGGAGGTCATGCAGGCTGGACTGTGTCACAGTGCCGAAGAAGCCGGCATTTCCCTCGACATCTACGATCATGTTGCTTATTTTGTGGCGTCCGCCATCCATCTCACCGGCATAGGGGTGTGTATCGTCACCGATGGGAATCCAGTTTTCGCCAGCCAGGTCAATGTCGGCTGTCAGGCGGAAGTTCAGCTTGCTCTGGGCACCGCTGTTGATTTGCTCGGCCACCCAACGCAGAGTCTTGGCATTGCATATCAGATAGAAACCGTCCTCGCTCACGTCTGGCTTGCCGCACAGAGTGCAAAAACCGGTATTGGGGTCGATGGTGTGAGGCTTCTGCACGAAGCCTTTGTCCTCGTTGAAATAGCCGAAGTCGTCGGCAACTGTGCCGTCGCAGTTCTTGCTGCCGCACTGATACACGGTACCTTCACCGTTGAGTGTGGGCATTTCGTCGGTGCCCAGAGTCTGGTGCCAGGCGGGATTCTCAGAGCTGTTGCCGTTGATGACATAGCAAAGCTCGCCGCTGCCCATTGCTTCGGCAGGAACCAGAGTACCCTGATTGCCGTAGTTGGTAGCACAATTGATGAGCTTCACCTTGGTGCCGCCACTGCCTGAGCGTGCTATAGCTGTAGCTTCGGCCACACCCGCATGAGTGTCTGAGATGGCCCAGCAGCCCTTCAGAGTGTATTGGTCAGTACCTGTCCATCCTGATATGAATGCGCATGATGTGCCTGAGAGCACCTTACCGGTGAACCAGCAATTGGTGATGGTACCCAGACAACCGTCGGGGCTGTTGCCTATGATGCCGCCTACACCGGCGTCGTCAGAGCCACCCTGATTACCGGGCACAGCAGCCACACTACCCTGGTTGCCCAGTCCCTGCAGCTTGACAAATGTGTTGCCCTTGGTGTGACCTATCAGTCCCACGTGCTGGAGACCGAGGATAGAGCAAGACTTGTCCAGTGTGAGATTCTCCACTACGGCTGGTCCTGCGATGGTGCCAAAGAAGCCCACGCCCACACCCTTGGGGTAGTTGATGACCAGATTGCTTATCTTGTGGTGCTGTCCGTCGAAGTGACCGCGGTAGGGGAACTGCAATCGGCCTATCATGGGCCACTCTGTGTATGCACCCAGGTCGATGTCGGCAGTCAGCTGCACGTTCATCTGCATGTGGCCGCTGTTGACCATCTCGGCCACCCAAGCCATCTGCTCGGCAGTGGAAATCTTATATACTCCGTTCTCAGGAACGACAAACTCCTCGTTGAGAGCGCCGCACACGCTGCACTTGTAACCAGTGAAGCTGTGCTCGGGCATCTGTGCTTCTGCCTTGTTGTTGGTGAAGCCGGTGGCACCCTCGCCGCTGCATGATGTGGCTGTAGCATACACGCGGTTCTGGTTCAGGGGAGAGGGAACCTTGTCGGTATCCAGCTTCTGACCCATGCCAGCGCGGAAGGCCACCTCACCACTCTCTACCTGCTCGCTTGTCACCTCTGTCACACCGGCATCCACAGTTCCCCGGAATCCCTTGAGCACATAGCAGTTGTTGATTTTGCCTTCCTTTTCGCTGTTGCGTCCGAGCGCATAGCTGTCGGCATTCACGTCGATATCCATCTCGCCCAACTGCAGACAGTTGGAAATCGAGGTGCTTCCCTCGACCCAACCAATGAGACCGCCACAGCGCTGGGCAGCCTTTCCTACCAGCTTGCCAGCGAACACACAGTTCCTGAGAGAGGAAGCGATACCGCTGCGTCCTACAAGTCCGCCGCATGTGGCATCGCCTGTCATACTGATCTCCATCACTACGTCGCAGTAGCAGTTCTCCATCAATCCGCCATACAGATTGGATATGATACCGCCTACCACCTTGACGCCAGCCTTCACGGTACCTGTTACGCGCAGGTTGCGAACAGCTCCGCACACATAACCGAAGAGCGAGTAATTCTCTGCGGTAGCCGTAAAGTCGAGCGTGATGGTGTGCCCCTGTCCGTCCAGGGTACCAGCAAATCTCTTGGACCTGCTGCCTATCATAGCCGTCTGACCAGTGTAGTCAATGTCGGCTGTGAGCACAGCATTGGCAGTGACGTCTCCTCCGTTGACCAGAGCAGCAAAGTCAGCCAAGTCCTGTCCGGTGCCTATCTGATAGACACCACCCACTTGGTCAAGAGCCCAAGTAGCACTACTGAACATGTACACGAGCATGCACAATAGCCATCGAGTAAAACTTTTGTTCATGTAAACCTTTATTGATTAGTGAAATATTAGTTTTAATTTAAGTCTTACAGCGCTGCTGTCCGTGGCAGGCACATTCCTGCGGATTTCTCCTCAGAAACATGTCCAAACCGCCGAAAAGCAGTTCTTCATTGCTCAAAGTTATATAATTTATCCCACGCTTCCTAATATTTTATATACCATTTACCTTTCCGTAGGATTTTCCCCCCTGTTTTGTAAAGCAGAGATTACGTTTGAATGACGAAAGACAGCAAACCGCATCTTTTTTCAGAGTGCAGATTTTTGAATTACGGATTATCCTTGGATGAAAACGGGAAATAAATATTATTGTTTTTGCAGCGCGCTGCGACGGCTTATGCAACGTGCTGCATCGGCCATCGCAGCGCGCTGCAATGAGGGATGCACCGCACTACGTCTTTTGCCTTACTCTGGTTCATGATTCGCCGCCACGCGCTCCGGGGCTCCACTCTACCCTTCCCGCACCCTCACAGAGCCAGCCATATTCCTATCTGAAAAGCTGAAGATGGGAGTGTGCGATGCGGGAAGACGGGATGAAGGACAGGCCTGGTACAAGAACCCATACCCGCCTGGTCAAACCTGCATCTGCGCCAGATTACTCACAGAAGCATTCTGACGGCTTGTTTCCAAGGCAGAGGTATCTATCATCGGAAAGTGCTCCTGGCGGGCTTACAGGGCGATTCCGTGGCGTTTTAGGGTCAATGTGCGGCCTCCCACACGCTTCTCTGCAACGTACCGAGGCTGTCATCGCCGTGATAGTCCCTGTACATCACGCCGCGCAGAAGATGCTTGCGGGCGAAATGGCACTTGTCACGCAGCGACCGGGCATCGTCATAGCCACCACCACCCTGCTCTGCTTCAGCTCTCGGTGTGACTGGCACGCTGAGATGAAACAAAGCAGCATGAGGACTGCCAGAACGGTTATTTTTCTCCAAGTTTTCGGCATAACTTCCCTCCCATCATGCAGTAAAGCCCAAGCAGGACGAAGGGAACACTGAGCAGTTGGCCCATATTGAAGAGCATGCCATCCTCGAAGCCCACCTGATTCTCCTTGGTGTATTCGATGAGTATGCGGCTTGTGAAGATGAGCACAAGGCACAGACCGAAGAAGAATCCCGTGCCTACCCGCTCGGGCTTGTGCTTATAGAACCACCAGCCAACGAAGAAGAAGCAGGCGTAGCACAGCGCCTCATAGAGCTGTCCGGGATGGCGGGGCTGCATATCTACCCGCTCAAAAATGAACGCCCAAGGCACATCGGTCACGCGGCCAATGATTTCGGAGTTCATCAGATTGCCCATGCGGATGGCACAGGCACATATCGGGGTGACGATGGCAACATTGTCCAGCACCCGCATGATATTGATTTTCTGACTCCTGGAATACAGCACCAGGGCTATCATAAGGCCAAGCGTACCGCCATGACTGGCCAATCCCTCGTAACCGGTAAAAGCCCAGTGGGTGCTGGGATTGCCTGTGGGAAGCCACTGGAGGGCACTGCTCCACAACTCGGGATTGGGTGTCTCGCGGATGGGAAGCAGCATCTCGGTGATGTGATGCAGGAAGTACTCGGGCTCGTAGAACAGACAGTGGCCCAGACGAGCGCCTATCAGGATGCCCAGGAAGCAGTAGATGAACATGGGGTCGAACTGTTCGTCGCTCAACTTCTGCTGGCGGAACAGGCGATGCATGAGCAAATACACGCTCACCAAGCCCACACACCAGCAGAGCGAATACCACCGCACGGCCAGAGGACCCAGCTCAAAGGCCGTGTTGGAGGGGTTCCAATGGATGAAGAGTTCGGTCATACGTTGAATCTGAAGTGCATTATGTCGCCGTCCTGAACCACATAGTCCTTGCCTTCCACGCCCATCTTGCCTGCCTCGCGTACGGCTGCCTCGGAGCCATAATGGATATAGTCATCATACTTGATGACCTCTGCGCGGATGAATCCTTTCTCGAAGTCGGTGTGTATCACGCCGGCACACTGGGGAGCCTTCCAGCCTCGGCGGAACGTCCAAGCCTTCACCTCCATCTCACCCGCCGTGATGAAAGTCTGCAGGGTGAGCAGATGATAGATGGCCTTAATAAGGCGGTTGCAGCCACTCTCCGCCAAGCCCATGTCCTCGAGGAACATCTGCTTCTCCTCGTAACTCTCCAGCTCGGCGATGTCAGCCTCGGTCTGGGCACTGATGATAAGCATCTCTGCATCCTCGCCCTCTATTGCCTTGGCCACAGCTTCGGTGTAGGCATTGCCTGTAGAGGCGCTGGCATCATCCACATTGCACACATACAGGACTGGTTTGGCCGTAAGCAGGAACATTCCCTTGGCGGCTGCTTTCTCATCCTCTGTGTCAAACGACACGGTGCGGGCGCTTTCGCCCTTGAGCAGAGCCTCGTGATAAGCCTCCAGAACGTCGAGCTCGATGCGTGCCTGCTTGTCTCCTCCCACGCGGGCAGCCTTTTCCACGCGCTTCATACGGCTCTCCACCGTCTCCAGGTCCTTCAATTGAAGCTCGGTGTCAATGATTTCCTTGTCGCGCACAGGGTTCACACTTCCATCCACATGCACGATGTTGCCGTTGTCGAAGCAGCGCAGCACATGTATGATAGCGTCGCACTCGCGTATGTTTGCCAGGAACTGATTGCCCAGTCCTTCGCCTTTGCTGGCTCCCTTAACGAGTCCCGCAATATCCACTATATCGCATACGGCGGGCACGATGCGGCCTGGATGAACCAGCTCAGCCAGCTTGGTGAGTCGCTCGTCGGGCACCGACACCTGGCCCAACTGGGCATCGATGGTGCAAAAAGGGAAGTTGGCCGCCTGTGCCTTGGCACTGGACAGGCAGTTGAAAAGGGTAGATTTGCCCACGTTGGGCAGTCCCACTATACCTGCTTTCATATTCTAAGTCTGTTTCTTTTGTTATTTTTCGCAAAGGTAAGGCTTTTCGGTGAGGTGGGGGAGTGTTGTGGGCAAGAATGTGGAGAAGCAAGCCCGCGAAGGGGCAGAAGAGCGCAGACGGCAACAAAAACCGCCGCCAGAGGCAGAAAAAATGCATTCCAAAGGCCAAGTCTCGGCATTATTGCGTACATTTGTAGCACATTGACTAATTTGCGCCTAAAGATGAAAAGGAAAACTAATACAGCATACATGAGACTGATAACCCTGCTGATGTGCTCGGCATTCTGCTTTGCGGATGCCTGGGGACAGACCTTGGCCGAGCAATACAGGAGTCTGTATGATGAAGCACAGGAGCTTTACGACCAGGCAGTAGGGTACAGGAGCAGGGAAGTGAGCCTGTCGGCCGACAACCTGAGCAGCAATGCCTCCGACTATCTGGAGGGCAAGCACCTGGAATACCTGCTGGATGGAGACCCCAACACATTCTGGCACAGCGACTGGCACAACCAGGTGCAGGATACGCACTATCTGCAAATGGACCTCGACAAGGCACTCTCGGGCCACATCGCACTCTACGTGAAGCGCCGTGATACACCTGCCAACCACATCACGCTCATGGGCTGCTATGCCAGCCGCGACGGGCTGAACTGGTCATTCCTGGGCAATATGTCCCTGCCCAATGCCTACTCAGGCGCCGAAGTGACCTCGGATGCTGTGTCGCTGGGGACTGATTCCTGTTCGTACTTACGCTTCACCTTCCTGCAGAACAGCGAGGGAGAAGCCTTTGCGCACTTTGCTGAAGTGAGGCTCCTGAGCGTGGAAGTGTTGGGGGAGAGCATGAAGGGATTGCTGGGGAAAGCGATATCAGACCTGCTCACAGAACTCCAGAAAGGCAAGGAATTGCAGGACAAGGACATACAGGAGGAGCATCTGAGCCTGCTGCAGGAGGCCAAAGAAACGCTGGCCAAAGAGATGGAACGCGTGAGCAACGGGCTTCTGCCATCCTACATGACGCAGCAGACCGACCTGCCCACGCTCTTCATCAACACCTATGACGGAACTGCCGTCACCAGCAAGAGGGAGTACAAGCTGGCACGCATGTGGCGTCTCGACGGCGACTCGGTGGCTGCCTACGACTCGCTAAGGATAAGGGGCAGGGGCAACAGCACATGGGGATTGCCCAAGAAGCCTTATCGCCTGAAGTTCAATCGCAAGGAGAAGTTCCTGGGCAAGGAGCATGCCAATGCCAAGAGCTGGACTCTGCTGGCCAACCATAGCGACAAGACCCTGCTGCGCAATGCAGTGGCTTCCTTCATAGGCAAGCAATTGGGGCAGCCCTTTGTGCCGTCGGCCGAGTTTGCCGACGTGGTGCTCAACGGCGAGTACCTGGGCAACTATCAGATAAGTGACCAGATGCAGGTGCACAGGAAGCGGGTGGAGATAGCCGAGCAGAAGGATGTGCCGCTGGAGGGAGCCGACATCTCGGGCGGATACTTCTTTGAGTTCGCGGGCACGCTGGACGGTGAGTTGTCCTACTTCCACAGCAACAGAGGGCAGGCTGTAGCCATCAAGTCGCCCGACGACGACGTCATCACGGGCGAGCAAAAGGAGTATCTCCGCTCATTCATCAACGATTTCGAGGACCGCCTGTACTCCAGCCACTACCAGGACTCCCTGCTGGGATACCGTGCGGTGGTAGATAGCAACACGCTGGCATCGTGGTTTGTGGCCAATGAATACACGGCCAACCCCGACGGCTACTACAGCACCTATGCCTACAAGGAGCGCGGTGACCATCATCTCTACTGGGGACCGATGTGGGACTACGACATTGCCTTCAACAACTGTTACCGCCTGCGCATGGATATGACCGACAAGCTGATGCTTCACGAGGGATATTCGTCGGGCAAGATGAAGGAGTACGTGCAGCGGATGTATGCCGATGAATGGTTCCGACAGCTGGCTGGCAGAGTCTGGCACAAGGCTGTCTGCCAGGATGGGATAGTGGAGAAGACGCTGGCCTACGTGGATAGCATGGCGCAAGTGATAGGGCAGAGCCAGGAGCGCAACTTCGAGAAATGGCCCATCGACAGTCGTGTGTATGACGAGCTGGTGCTCTTCAGCACCTATCAGGAGGGAGTGGATTACCTGAAGAAGTTCCTTCAGGAGCATGCCGAATACCTCTCCAGCACCCTTCCCAACCCAGATGGACTCACCCCGCCACTGCCTGCACCCAACAACCCTATGGGCGTGGAGAGCGATGCACTCTACTTTATCTATAATGCCGGAACGGATAATGTGGCCGACATCGGCAGCACCACCGGCAGCGCGCTGTGTACCTGGGCACCCGACAGACTGCGCATCACCACGCAACTGTGGCAACTGACACCCGTCACGGGCAACTATTACCGCATCACGCTGCAAGGGTCCAACCTCGCCATCACCGATATGGCCAGGCACAACGGCACCTCTTACACCACCGGAGCAAGGCTGCAACTGGCCGAAGCCACTCCCGATGACGACCGCCAGCTATGGGAATTCCAGCCTGCCGCAGAGCATTTCGCCATAGTGAACAAAGCCACAGGACTGGGATGGAACAACTCTGGAGGGAAGCCCGACAACGGCAATCCCATCATCAGTTGGACCAGTGACGAGAACAACGCAAGCAAGCCCACACGCCAGTGGTACATCCTGCGCGGCGAACTGCCCAGCGATATCGCATCTGCCTGGGAAGACTGCGACCCCTCCTACAGCGTCACCTACGACCGCTCCTCGCAGTCTGTCCACCTGCGTGCACCAGCCTCCATCGACCCTTCCGGCACGCTCCTCACCGTGCATGATGTCAATGGCCGCCTGATAGGAACAGGCAATGCCCACACCCCCATCAGCCTCTCGGCCCATCCCTCGGGCATCTACATCCTCTCCTGGACAGTGCAACACACCCGCCGCACCATCAAGTTCCGCAAGCCATAGCAGCATCCCAGAGGCTTTGGAACCGATTTCCTTGCCCCCAAAAGAATCCTTCTCTTATCTGCAGAAGAACTCTCTTGGGACAAGGAAAGAAGTGTACTCTTCTCAGCAGAACAGATTTCTTTGGACGAACAAGTAGCTTTCACGACCTGATGAAGCTGCTTCCTCCAGCCAAAGAAGGAGCGCCCGCCATCCGATGATACCGTTTCCTATCCCCCAAGGAAGCAGGCACAGAGAAGACGACGGAATGGACGCACGCCAAACGCAGCACGCTGCATGGGCAGTTGCAGCGCATTGAGATGAGTAATGCAGCGCGCTGCGATGGCCGATGCACCGCACTGCCTCATTTTGCCCAAAACACAGCCTCACAAAGGGCAGCACCGAAAGCTGTCCTGCCCAGCCGCCTCCCATGCCCGACCAACCCGCATAAGACACAAAAAGCGTGGTACCACCAAGTACCACGCCTTATATTGTCCCAGGGCTTTCACCCCGTCTCAATTCTCTCTTTTACCCAGTGAGCAGCCACTAATAGCACACATAAGGACCATACTCATTGTCAATCTCCTCACTTGGCATGAGACTATCTTGAACCTACGGAGTATGTTTTACAACACAAAAAGAGCGGGCGCGAGGGAAAAAGAGCCTTACTGAAGCATCCTTCCCACAATAATCGGCCAATGGGAAGAGCCTTTTTGCAGATGCAAGAGAAACAGGTGATTTTTCTTGGGAAATTGTTTTCGCAATTGGGGGTAAAGCGCTACATTTGCACTATTAAGTGCAGAAAAGTGTGGTGTTGATACACAAATCCGCACTTGTCAGTGTAGTTATGAGGATAGAAAGAGACATTATCAGTACACTCAGAGAGTGGAAGGAAAGCCCCGAGAGGAAGCCCGTGTTGCTGCAAGGAGCAAGGCAGATAGGCAAGACGTGGGTGATGGAAACCTTCGGCAAGGAATGCTTTGAGTATTGTGCAAGGTTTGATTTTGACAGACAGAGCGAACTGCGGTCAGCCTTCCAGAACTCCAAGTCGCCCGATAGGATTATCAAGGAACTGTCACTCTATTCCACTGTACCCATCATCGAAGGCAAGACCCTGATCATTTTCGATGAGATACAGGAGTGCGAAGAGGCGCTCAACAGCCTGAAATACTTCTGTGAAGATGCCCCACAATACCACATCATAGCAGCAGGCTCCCTGCTGGGAGTGGCTGTAAAAAGGCGCAGAATGACCGTGCCGGTAGGCAAAGTGAGGGTCATAAGGATGTTCCCTCTGTCGTTCCGGGAGTTTCTCCGCGCGTCGGACAAGGCTACCTTTGAGTACGTTGACCACTTGGAGGCCATAGAGAAGCTGCCGGAAATCATCCTCAACAAGCTCATCCTGGAGTACCGGAGGTATATGGTATGCGGCGGAATGCCCGATGCGGCCAATGCCATGCTGGAGAACATGGGCACAGAAGCCATCGACAACATCCTGCAGGATATACTGGACCTCTACGAGCTGGACTTTTCCAAGTATGCCGAACCGCGTGAGATACCACGCATTCATGCCGTTTGGCACTCCCTGCCATCACAGTTGGCCAAGGAAAACCGTAAGTTCCTCTACAAGGTGGTGAAGCCTGGAGCACGTTCCAAAGACTATGAGGATGCCCTCATGTGGCTGGAAGATGCGGGCATGATATATCGCATCTCCAACATCACAAAGCCTCTCCTTCCCCTTTCTGCCTACGAAGACCTGAGCGCCTTTAAGCTTTACGCATCCGACTGCGGATTGCTGCGCCGCCTGGCCAAGCTGCCTGCCAGCATCATCGTAAGCCCTACAGCCAACTACACAGAGTTCAAAGGGGCAATGGCCGAGAATGCTGTCCTGCAGTCACTAATGCCCATGCTCAAGCGCGACAGCCCCTATTACTGGTCATCCGAGAGTAGAGCAGAGGTGGAGTTCCTGCTTCAATGGAACGAAGAAATCATCCCTATAGAGGTGAAGGCCGAAGGATGCATCAGCGGGCGAAGCCTGTCGGTCTATAATGACAAGTTCGCTCCCAGGCATCGCATACGCCTCTCCTTCCTCAACCTGCAATACAACTGCGGCCTGCTCAGCTGCCCTTCACCCATGACAGACTGGCTTCCCCGCCTGCTTGCCATGTGCTGAAAACGCCTCTACAGCGCGCTGGAAAGGCTTCTGCAGCCTGCAAACGGAGATTTTACCAAGCATGGTGAAGACTTTTATCAAGCGGCAGGAAGGAATGATGAAGGGTAGGGGAAAAGGGGCTCTTGGCTGCTGCCTGCTCCTCTCACGGCTCTGCCGCAGGCTTGAGCCGCTTTGACCTTCGTTCTGCATACTGCTCAGATGGGGATTTTGACAGGCTCCTCTGGATTTCACATTCTGCTTGGAATAGAACAAACACACCTATCAGATGAAGCTCGCGGCTGGCTCTCCTGGGCTTCCATTCGGTTTGGAATAGAACAATCAAACCTATCAGATGGAGTTCGCGGCTGACTCTCCTGGGCTTCCTATTCGATTTGGAATAAGGGAAGAGCCTCTGAACTCTCTGTCCTCATTCCGCCCTGATGAAGCACACGGCTGACTCAGATGGGGATTTCGGCGGGCCTCGTCGTTACCTCACATCAGTTTGGGTGGCTCGATGATGCGGGATCTGGTTTGTTGTCTCCTGCACTTTGTGACTGGCTGCAACAGAAAAGCCCTGCACGAACAATGCCGTGCGGGGCTTCTTGGACTTTATCTCGCTTCTGACGAGAACCTTGTTTTCTGCAATATCAACTTGGCTTTACAAGCGAACTGATTGCTCTCACTTCACCATCACCTTCTTACCATTG
>OKRS01001506.1_pt1 | contig 15095 bp, 17 predicted proteins | sample 1601191 | NCBI WGS metagenome assembly OKRS01 (sample SAMEA3541509, study PRJEB24748) | human gut metagenome | biome: human gut; feature: human-associated habitat; material: faeces | place: China | collected 2012
TTTCTACATTCATTTTAAACGTTGTTTTTTATTCAACGTTTTTCAGGGTAAGACAATCATATAGTTTGAATTTTAAATATTATTTTATGCCGGATTCGCTTCCCATAATCAAGAAAATGGTCCTTTATGCTTGCCATTTCTAAACAAATAGTTACCTTTGCATAAACTTTAGCTACACCCGGCAATTTGAAAGCAAGCTTTCGTTGCTCCTGTTGGCAAAAGTTTTGCAAAATATGACATAGAATCATTTAAATTAATTTTGAACACCTACTTATTTAGACAAATCGGCAGGAATAGGCAGCAATTTCTTTATTGCCTCCTCCGTTCCGGACGTTCCGACAGCTTTGGCAACCGCATCTCCATACCAATAAACAGTAGTTGCATAATCCACTGTCCCACTCACCCAACTCAACAGCTCAATATCGAAACGAAGAAGCGAAGAAAACGGAATGCCATCCAGATTCCGGGTACGGAAGAAGGTGTTATAACCGTGAGAACTCGCCTGGTCGGCACGGGGAGCACCGCCAAAAGGTGTTTGGAATGTTACGACCGGAGCCCATGAACTATTGTAGTAATCTTCTGTTCCAGTACCGAAATGAGACGGAAAGGAATCCTCATCCACCCAAATTTTTTCATCCCCTTCTCCGTACCAGGCACGCGAGTGGTTATACAGAGTCAGGACATCCCCTTTGTATATGCCCCGTCCAGTCAATGTGGCAAAATTCCACTCCCGGCAATTTGCATCATCATCCGGATGATCATAAACCGGAAGCCCGGTCTGCTGGCGCCAGGAAGCATGGAAATAGAGGGAACGCTCTCCCCACGGCAAAGGTGCCGTTCCCACTTTCATACTCACGTCTGCAGTGTGTGCGGAGATGTTCTGTAACAATAATCTGCCTTCTGTCTTGTAGGGCATCAGCCAGCGGCTCACCACCTTTCCTTGTCCGTCGGCAGACAAGAACCAGCTATCAACAGCTGGAGCTCCCATACCCCCTCCCGAATAATCCGAAAGAGGAACCCAAACTGTAGACCGGCCATCAAAATCAGCCTTGAATATAAGATTGCGCATAAGCTGGGCATAAGCCGTAGAATCAGCATTCGCAAGCTGAAAACTGATTTCATAAACCGCATTTTCCCCTTGCGGCAGGTCAATCCACAAAGAATCACCCGGCTGGAGCACCTGCCGCTTCTTGTCCATCTGCAAACCAGAACGGGATGCAGGATGCAGCAAGGCATCATCTACCTCTGAAATTCTTTTGCCAGCGCGGGCTACGGATTCCGCAGAAAAGGTTTCCACAGAAGTTCCTTCGGGATACTTTCGATAATTGATGTGATAGTATTTGGGAGTAGGCGCAATGCCCAGTTCGTCTTCAAATGTAATTTTACAGCTCCGGGCAAAAGGGATGGGCAGAAACAGAGTACTTCCGCCTTTCCCGTCCGGAGTATAGCTAGTGTGAGGCAGCAACAGTCCCCTACCCAATTCTGGTACTCCGAAGCGCATCAAATCATAGGCAGGAATTATCCATCTGGGAGTACTTTCTCCATCAAAGTAAAATCTCCAAGTTCCACGCTTGTCAATTGTTGTTATCCAGATACGGGTAATGGCTCCAGGCCCCTTTTCATCGAACATCACACGCTCAACTCTTCCATCAACCGTATCCATGCGGACAATACCATAACCATCATTGTTGGCAAACCATCCCGACGAATCGGGAGACACAGAGGAACGGTCATAACTGCTGACTTGCAGGCAACGGTATGGCACCAGCGGATAACGTGCGGATTCTTCTACGGATATCATTTCATCCAACAAAGAGTTCAAAGTCACTTGTGCCGCATCCTTCACACAAGAAGCCGAAGCCATCAAAGGCAAAAGCAGCAATGCAAACAAAAAATTTCTCATCTCCATATTAATTTAAGCATCCAAGCATCCAACTCCATCTTCGTCCCCTTCTTCTGCGCAAAAAGTTCGAAACTGGTTTGAGCCTCGCCCGGATAGGTTAATAATGTGAATGCCATGTCAGAATTTTCACTTATCTTAGTGTTGCAAAAAGAAAACAAGCAAAACTCTAATATGACATTGCAAAAATACAAATTAAATCTGAGAAACTCACTCCTTTTGGAGAAATATTTTTCCCTGTATGCCCAGCTCTCATCGGTCGTGTAGTCCACTACACTCCCTCTTCGGAGCCGAACATACAGACCAAAATAGAGCATAGATTCATTTAAATTATTTTTGAACACCTACTTAGGGCATGTATCTTAATATTAAGATACATGCCCTAAATTAAACTTGAAATAGTCATTAGCCATATCTGAGTTGTATATATTTAGTAAATTGGCAACAACAACTTCTATATGAACCTTGGCGTTCAACGCTGCTACAATAGTTCGAACACAGAATGGAGACAGTGCCTATCATTTCTCTTGCGTTCAAGATATCAAATAAAGTAACCATCGAACTGCCATTGGGCAATCTCGTGAAGCATGTTGTTGAAGATGTGGTTATGAAAAAAAGAAAGGAAGATTATGGCAATAGAAATTAAGGCAATACCTACATTGGAAGGTAAGGATGCAGAAAGATTCATAGAGCGTGCTGATGAAGCAGAACGCAAGTTCAAGGGCTTTGACGGCATAGAGAACACACCAGCATTTAAGGCAATGCAGAGCATTCTGCGTAAATCAGGAATGACAAAATAATGGGATTTCTTGCAAGGCGCTGAAGATCCGTGACCAGAGCACTTCCTACAAGGATGTCCGCAGAGCCTATCTCGTACTTGTGAAGATGAAAAAGAAAGGCGGTGAGCTTGTCCACCGGACCAAGTCCTACATGCTTAGTTGCTTGAGCAGGGAGCTCAAACAGATAGTTGTTTTTTTGTCAGCCACACGGGCAGAAAGGCCCTTCTGACAAGCCATGAGCAGCATACGCTCAACGCCACCTTTGACATGTATGCCCAACAACAGGAGATGCTCGGCAATGGAACGCACGCTTGTGCCAACCGCATCGTCAGCATCATTCAGCCTCACATAAGACCCATCGTCCGTGGCAAGGCAAAGGTCGAGTTCGGTGCCAAGATTGGCGTAAGTATCTACAATGGTTACTCGTTCGTTGACCATCATAGTTGGGACGCATATAATGAAAGCTCTGACTCGGAGATCCACACTCGTTTGTTCGAACAGCACTTCGGTTGCCTTCCAGCTACCATTCTCGCTGACAAGATATATATGAATAAGACTAATAGGAACTTCTTGAAAGCCAATGAGATTAAGACCTACAGCAAGCCTCTCGGCAGGCCATCCAAAGAGCCCAGGCAACCCGAATATTACGACAACATGGCACAGGCCATCAGAGACAGAAACGAAGTCGAATGTTCCTTCGGTACCGGCAAGAGAATCTACAGAGCCGACAACATACGAGCCAAGCTTCCCAATACTGCAGAATGCTGGACAGAAATGTGCTACTTTGCCGAAAACGTGATGAAGATCCTTAGGAACTTTGTCTTCGTCTTTTTGAGAAAATCGACTTCCGGCTTCATATTATCATCTTGGGGCAGGAACTACAAGCTAAAATATTACAGTCTCTATACCCCTTTATTAATTCAGTGAACATTATTTAAATCACTTAATAAAATATATGAAAATAGATAAGAAATATAGAAATTTGTTAGGTGGTATTGCAATCATTCTTAGTTTGGTCTCTTCATGCATCCCTATATGTGATTCAAGAACTATCGCCATTTTTACGAATCGTACGAATGACACCTTATTTATAGGTGCCTCCCACTACGATACGATTGATAGTGTGGATTGTCTATTGCAACCTGCATATTTGCCTATTGATAGTGACCTCTATCCTTCTAAGGAGACGTTGTGGGATGGTATTGATGTCCAAGGTGACATCATATATCCAGACTCGTTGTTTACCATAGATGGCAATTATCTATTCAACAATACCGATACCTGCTATTTCTTCTTAATCAAATGGAAAGATGCTAAAAATCATTTATGGGATGAAATCCGCATGAAGAAGTTATATCGTCGAAAAATAGTTGTTCGAGATTGTAACGGTAAGTTTGATCAGACGATTCAATAGAAAGACCCTAACCATGTTCCCATACTCGTCGAAGAATACGCTATAGCATAAGGTCATAGATGATTTACAAGATGTGTTAACCCGCTGATAACTGTAGATATATAGACAGAACTTTCCCATAAGGTATTTCTATGGAGAGCGTTCAAATGCCATCAAAACACAAATTTGGGTCACCCTGACAGCAAATTTCCTTCTCATGGTCATACAAAAGCGCATCAAACGCACATGGAGTTTCTCAGGATTGGCTACAATGATAAGAATAATGCTCATGTATTATGTAAACTGCTACACTTTCCTTGAAGAACCCGAAAAAGACTGGACGAAAATGGTTCAAGAGGCTAAGGAAAGACCTCCTGAACCGAGTCTGTTTGATTAGAGGGGGCTTACTTTTTAAAAGAATACCCCAGTTTGGGATTGTATCTCTTGCGCAGCATCATTCTGTCATAGAACGGCATCAACTTGTTTTTCATGTTTACGCGCAACCCTGTCATCAGCTGTATTCCATCCTCAAAGAGGAAGTTAAACAGCTTCTGTGAAATATAGCCTTTGTCAGCGAACAGCTTGCCATACAAACGTTTAGCAAGAACCTTGAACACATTTGGGTCCTTGTCGTTGACATTTGCACCAGTAAGTACAAACGCTATTATCTCGCCTCTGTCATTGCACGCAAGGTGGAGCTTAAAGCCATGACACCAACCCATTGTTCCTTTTCCGTCAGTGGCAATTCCCTTGAATACCTTATTGGCATATCTCCTGAGATTATGGCATACGGGTATCATCGTGGAATCAACGAATGTTATGCCGGTACATCTTCCGAAAGCTCCCAGATTAAGGAAGAACATGAGCTGGAAGAACACGCGGCTTTCCAACTCCACAAAGCGGTTGTACGACACAGCTTTCGGAAAATAAGACTTCATCGTACCCTTAATAAAGAACAGGTAGTAGTGCTTGAAATTGCGGAATGTACCGAAATGGAAATACAACAGAATCGTCATGATTTCACTGTCGGACAACGATGCTTGACGACGTCTACGCTTGGTTCCGCTATTGTCTTCAAGTAGGTTTCCTGCATTTTCTACATCAAAATGTTTGCAAAACTCGTCTATAATACAAAATAATTTCCAAAAAACAAAGGTAACTAAAAGGGGCTGACACTTCTCACGAAGTATCAGCCCTAATTTATTTTGTTTGAAAAGTTTTAGCGGACAGCAATAATTTCTTATCCCGAACTGGGGTAAACTAGTTTTAGAACTAGTTTTGAATAAAAAAACAACAACATTAAAGGGATGCTTTGAGGCATCCCTTTTTATTTAACCCCTATGAATTCCCCTACCACTCTGCCTTCCACTCAAAGTGCAGGGGGGCGCCAGTGGTGGGATGATGGAAATCGATGGCTTCGGCATGGAGGTAGAGACGGGAAGAAGGGGAGCCATATAGGGTGTCGCCCTTGATGGGAGCATCAAGACCAAGGGGGTGGGCACAATGGAGGCGAAGCTGATGGGTGCGACCGGTATGGGGATAGAGGATGATGCGAAGGTCGGTGTCTAAGCGCCATTCGGTGAGGGTGGGTTTGCCGTGCTCGAAGTCTACTTTTTGGCATGGACGATGCATGTAGTCGGGAGCAAGAGGTAGGGTGATGGTGCCACAAGGAGATGCTGAGGGGGTGTTGGGTTTGCGCGACAAGAGGGCTACATATCGTTTTTGTATCTTGTGCTCGGCAAACTGGCGTTGGAGATTGTGATAGGCAGTTTCGTTGAGGGCAACGAGCATGATGCCACTCGTAGCCATGTCGAGTCGATGGACTATCAACGGTCCGTGGGCATGGGGATATTTCTGCATGATGATGGTCTTGACCGACTCTTTGTTGCTTTTGCCTGGCACACTAAGCATGCCTTCGGGTTTGCCTACGACAACGATGTCGCTGTCGCTATACAGTATTTTCAGTTGTCGGTCGGTGTTGTCGCTGTCTATATGGTCGGGCTCTACTTCTATTCCCTGGAGCATCCAGTCTAAGATAGGTTTGCAGCGACCTTGACAGGCAGGATAATAGCTACCATGCTTACGGATAACGCCACGTGGCGATTCGCCCACCCACATCATAGCCATAAGGCGAGGTTTGAGTCCTTGCTTGAAGGCGTATTGCAGTAGGCGCGGTTCACAACATTCGCCACTCCCTGAGGGAGGAATGCCGATGGCGGTGTTTTTGAATATGTCGATGAGGTTTTTGCTCTCGCCACGCCCATTGAGCATAACGAAATGCTGGAATAGCCAATGCTGTAGGCTGTCGGAACGTTGTTGGCGTTCGGACTTTAAGGTTTTTATTTTGTCGACAATAGAATTGTATTGGACAGAGATTTTGTCGATATCTTCCTTGCAGCGAGCTTTGAGTCGGCGGAGTTCGGCTTTGAGGTGTTGGCTCTCTTTTATCATCTGGGCTTCGTCGGCAGGGGTGAGAGCGCCTTGCTGTCGGCGACTGTCGCGAAGGAGTTTGGCGTCAGCCATCTTTGCCTTGAAATCCTCTATCTGCTTCTTGCATAGACGCTCAGTATCAGCAAGCAACAACTTAAGCGAAGCAAACTCTTCGCTATTTTCCATATCAGAAATTTGCTTGTTGATGGCGGAGATGTTGGCTTCTTCTTGCTTAAAATATCCTTGTGGCGAGAGGTAGGAGAATACTGGCGGTACGAAGCCGGGCAATGTGTCTCTATCGCCAATATGTCCGCTGAAGGCGGCGAGGTAGCTTAGGTTGCCTGCTTGGTCTTCAACGATGAGCACTCCTATCATCTTGCCTTTCTGAAGCTCTATCCTCAAAGCATTATCATTCTTTGCCATAGCGTTGAGTCGTTGCTCGACTTCTGCCATGGCTTGCTTGCAAAGGGGATGGGGAGTGTAGAAGAAGGGGTTGGGGAAGAGCCTCTCCCCCAGCCCCTCCCCAAAGAGAAAGAGCCTCTCCCCCAACCCCTCCCCAAAAGGGAGGGGAGTGATTAGACTATTTGGTTGAGATTGAGACTTGGATTGAGAATCTAACTTAGATTGAGAATCAGATGGAGAATTAGGCATAAAAGCTCAAATAATTATTGTTCGAGACTTTTCATAAGAGGTTCTGCCAACACCTTTGCATCTGGATGTGGAGCACCGGTGGTGCCAAGGGCACGAAGGTCGAAGAAGTGGTGCCAATCGGAGATGAAAGCGGTGTGGACAAGCTCGGTGTTAGTGTCGAGAGGTAATACTACGCGAGCCTCTTGTGGCTTACGACCTGCAGCAATGAGATTCATATAGGTGCGCTCGGCAGCCATGTTGGCAAAGAGCCAGTTCTCGTATTCCGATGCTGTGCCTTGGGCAACCTTTGTGCTTAGAGCTACGAAGTCGGTGGTAGAAGCCACTTTGTCTTCAAGCTCTGAAATCCAAGTTGGAAGGTTGATAGAGATTTCGCCCGAGAATTTCTCCTTAGAATAGTTGCAATAGCGAGTAGACTGCTCAGCCATGGAGTTGGCACGATGGCGGTTGAACTCGCGGGTGATGGCTATCTGGGTGGTGAAATGCACGGTGATGCGAAGGTCGTGATGGGCAGTAGGTTCGCAGAACAGCTGCAAATCGTCCATCCAGCCATTCTCTTCGAGCACTCTAAGGTTTGTGGTGACATAGTCGGTGCCATCGACATGCTTATAATGCGAGAACTTATTGGCTTTGTATTTCTCCAGCCCCTCACCCTTTAGATAAACTGTGCCATGTTCGAGCATGGCGGTATGCTTGCTCTTCATCATGCGCTCAACGAAAGGTTGTGCCGAATCAGCTGTAGCATTGTTTTCGCTCTTGTAGCATACTCTTCCTGCGCGTTCTATCTGTTTGTACATACCAAGGAGTCCTGGCTCCTGATGCCATATTTCGAATGAAGGGTTTATGATGTTCATTTTTTGTATTATAGCTTTGCTTAATGTGTTGAAATTTAGATTGCTTTGTTTTCAGCCTACAGTTCCAAGCCATCGAAGGCAGGAGCAGAGATACACTTCATGTTTTTCTCCAACTGTGCCACGCTGCTTGCTCCTACTAACACGCTTGTGATGCCCTGCTGATGGAGAATCCAGGCGAGAGCCATTTCGGCAAGAGTTTCGCCACGTTTGCCAGCCTCTTGGTTCCATGCCTTTATCTTTGCCAAGAGTTCTGGAGTCAGGGCGCTATGCTTAAGGAAATGCTCCTTTGCCATACGGCTGTCGGCAGGAATACCATTGAGATAGCGGTCGGTGAGCAAGCCTTGAGCCAAAGGCGAGAAGCTGATGAAGCCAATGCCGTGGGTGTGGCAATAGTCGAGGATGCCCTCTTCGATAGGTTCGCGATCGATGAGGTTGATGCGCCCCTGATAGATTAGCAATGGCACATCGTGGGCACGCAGATATTCGTCTGCCACCTTTAATGCTTCGAGCGGCCAACGGCTGATGCCTACATAGAGAGCTTTGCCCTGACGCACGATGTCGACCAACGCCTGGAGAGTTTCCTCGAGCGGAGTGTTAGGGTCGTAGCGATGACTATAGAACAAGTCGACATAGTCGAGGTGCATGCGCTTTAGGCTCTGGTCGAGACTTGCCATGAGATATTTGCGCGAACCCCAGTTGCCATAAGGTCCAGGCCACATATCGTAGCCTGCCTTGGTAGAGATGAAGAGCTCGTCGCGATAAGGACGGAAGTCGCTATCCATGAGTCTGCCCAAGGTTTCTTCGGCAGAACCATAAGGAGGTCCGTAGTTGTTGGCAAGGTCGAAATGCGTAATGCCATGGTCGAAGGCGTAGCGTGTGATTTCGCGGCTACGCTCCATTGGGTCTACACCTCCGAAGTTGTGCCAAAAGCCGAGTGATATTTTTGGCAACATCACTCCCGACTTGCCGCAGCGACGATACATCACGTCGGCATTGTCGTAGCGCGAGGAGAGAAACGGCCTCACCCCCAGCCCCTCACCATTAGGGAGGGGAGTGATTAGACTATTTGATTCAGGTATTTGGGTTGACATAGTGGGTAAATTTCAATATTGTTTTTACGAGTTTATCTTGCTATCTACTCCCCCTCTCTATGTTGGGAGAGGGGGGCGCGGGTGAGGATATTATTTATCGTTTTCGATGAGATTAAGCAGATGTTCTACAGCCTCAGCCTCTGGAATGTTTTTCTCTACGCAAACTTGCTTCTTGTAGAGCGACACCTTGCCAGGACCTGCACCAACATAGCCATAGTCGGCATCAGCCATTTCGCCCGGACCATTTACTATACAGCCCATGATACCTATCTTTAAGCCTTTAAGGTGCTGGGTGGCAGCCTTGATGTTAGCGATGGTTTGCTGAAGATTGTAGAGCGTGCGACCACAACCAGGACACGAGATGTATTCGGTCTTGGTGCTGCGCAATCGTGCTGCCTGAAGAATTCCGAAAGCTGTATCTTCGATGTCGGCAGCCGAGATGTTGCCATTGTTCATGAGCCATACACCATCGGTGAGTCCGTCCATCATCAGCGCACCCATATCGGCAGCAGCATCGAGCTGGAAGTGCTCCTTGTTGTCGAGAGCATACATTTGGGCAAACACCACAGGATTGAATACTCCTGCCCCCATCATCTCGTGGACTAAAGCACGCTGAGAGGCAAGACGGTTGGCATGGTTTGTGGCGCAAACCACTACCACCTCTGAATGCTGACGCAAGCAAGCGAGATATTCGTCGGCAGGGTGTGGATATTGGAGAACCACAAACTTTAGGTCGGCTTTTACGGCACCTACCATGGCAAGAGCGTTGCCAGGGAAAATAGGATAGGTGTCGGCGCTACCGTCGTAGACATTAAAGTCGACGATGTATTTTTGTCCTTGCTTCTTAGTCTCAGGGAGCTTGGCGCCAGTATACACGAAGTCGGCTTTCTCGCCCTCGGTAGAGGTTATTACGACAGGCACATTGGAGCCACCAATGCCAAGCACAGCCCTTGTGGTGCGACGCACAGGATGAGCCCAACAGAAGTCTTTGGCTGGTGTGGCTGGAATCATGATGTGGCCTTGGCGCTGAGCGATGTAGTCGACAAGATGGCGGGCAACAGGAATCTCAGCCTCAGGCTCTTCGCTCAACGACACACGGATGGTGTCGCCAATGCCATCGGCAAGCAGAGCACCAATGCCCACAGCACTCTTTATTCTGCCATCTTCGCCCTCGCCAGCCTCGGTGACACCAAGGTGGAGCGGATAGTGCATGTCTTCTTTGTCCATAGCCTTAACGAGCAAACGAACAGACTGCACCATGACAACGGTGTTAGACGACTTGATGGAAATAACCACGTCGTTGAAGTCGTTGGCTTTGAAGATGCGCAAAAATTCCAAGCAGCTCTCCACAATACCTGCAGGAGTGTCGCCATATCTATTGCGTATGCGGTCGGAAAGCGAACCATGGTTGACGCCAATGCGCACGGCAGTATGGTTTTCTTTGCAGATGTTGATGAAAGGTACCAGGCGGTCTTCTATCTTTTTCAGCTCCTGAGCATATTCCTCGTCGGTATATTCCAGTTTCTCGAACTTGCGTGCAGGGTCTACATAGTTGCCTGGGTTTATTCTCACCTTCTCGCAATATTTTGCTGCCACGTCAGCCACATTGGCATTGAAGTGGACATCAGCCACCAGCGGAGTATCTTTGCCCAAGGCTCTGATGCCGGCATTGATATTCTTCATGTTCTCAGCCTCGCGGGTGCCCTGAGTGGTGAAACGCACCAGTTCGCCACCAGCCTCGATGATGCGCATGGCTTGAGCCACACTCGCCTCGGTGTCGTTGGTGTTGGTGGTGGCCATCGACTGAATTCTGATAGGCTGGCTACTGCCCATGAGCAGGCTACCGATGGTTACGGTGTTGGTAGCTCTGCGTTGGTATTGAAATAAGTCTATCATAGAATTAGCACTTAAATTTGTAATCGCTGATAGCGTCAAGATCCTTGTTGGCTTTCTCGATTTTGCTTCCTAAGCCAGCTTTCCAAGCATCTATCTTCTTGGCAATCTCTTCGTCGCCAAGAGCTATCATCTGAGCAGCGAGGATGGCAGCATTCTGAGCACCATTAACGCTGACTGTAGCTACAGGAATGCCAGGAGGCATCTGGAGGATAGAGAACACAGCATCCAAACCGTCGAGGATGCCGCCCTTGATAGGCACACCGATTACTGGCAATGGTGTAGACGCAGCAATAACGCCTGGCAATGCAGCAGCCATACCAGCTCCGGCAATGATAACCTTGATGCCACGGCTCTTAGCGTTTTTAGCAAACTCTTCTACAGCGTCGGGAGTGCGATGGGCTGAGAGTGCGTTTACTTCAAAAGGAATCTCCTGATCTTCGAGCCATTTCATGGCTTTCTCCATTACGGGCAGGTCGCTTGTCGAGCCCATGATAATACTTACTATTGGTTTCATATTTTTCTTCTTTTATTCTTTAACTTCTTTAATTACAATATCAATAAAAATCCGCATACTGCTCCAACCATGAAGCCACTAACGATTTGGCGCAGAGAATGTTGGCGCAAAATCATGCGGGCGGTGCCCACGAGTCCAGCTACGAGGATTATCACCGAGAGCCACCATAAGGGATTGAACTGGAACACCAGCGAGATGGCGAGCAGAGCACCTGCCATGCCGCCAATGCCTGCCATGTGGATGCAAATCTTCCACCATATATTAACTAAGGCGCAAACCACCTGGATTGCCAACGCCGTGACCACGATGTTTGCCATGAACTGTGGGATTCGCATCACGGTCATCAAGTAATAGCACGTGAAATAACACATAATGGCAATGATGTAGGGCACCATACGGCGCTCCTTGCGTCCCATCTGAAACGAGGTCCAACCCTGATAGCGGCGATACAGATGTATCAATACCGTGGGCAGCAACACCGTAAACAGATACGTCAAGATGAGCACCTTTAATTGATAAATCAAAGGCAGGCGACTCATATAGCTAAATATGAACAACGCCAAGAGGCTCAACACAGGCAGATAAAAAGGCGTGAAAATCATGCTGATGATGCGAGCGGCAAGAATCATGCGCTTCACATACTTTGATTCGCCCTCGCTGCCTGTTGCCAATGGCGTAGGTTTGATGTCGTTTCTCTCAAAAATTCCGTCCATAATGTTTGTTATTCCTTTCTCAATCTTGCTACTGGTAGTCCGAGTTGTTCTCTATATTTTGAAACGGTGCGTCGAGCCACAGGCAAACCCTTTTTTGCCAATAGTTCTGAAAGCGCATCGTCGCTAAGTGGTTTCTTCTTATCTTCTTTTTCGATTAATGTTTTGAGCGTCATCTTGATTTTGCGTGTCGACACATCCTCGCCTTCAGCCACAGAATAGGATTCTGAGAAGAAGAATTTGAGTGGGAATATTCCCCAGCGAGTTTGTGCATACTTCATGTTGCTAACTCGGCTGATGGTAGACTTGTCGAGTCCGGTTTTCTCGGCAATATCTTTCAGAATCATTGGTCGCAACTCGCTCTCGTCGCCATCGCGGAAGAAGTCGTGCTGCCAATCGATTATTGCCTTCATTGTGAGCGTGAGCGTTTGTCGGCGCTGTTTCAACGCTTCTATGTATCCGCGAGCCTTGTCGACATTGGTTTTAGCAAACAGCAATGCCTCTTTGTCGCGGCGGTTTAGTCCTTCTTTGTTGTTCTTATAGCTCTCTACCATGTTGACAAACTCTTGCGACACCTTGAGCTCAGGAATCTCGCCACGGTTTAGAGTGAAGCTCACATGGCCGTCGTCGTCGGTGTCGACGATGAAGTCGGGAGTAATCTGGTTAACATTTCTGCCCATGGTTTCGCCAAGCGAAGCTCCCGGCTTAGGGTTCAGGCGTTTCATCTCTGTTTTGAGAGCATTGGTCTGCACCTCGCTCAAGCCAAGTGCGTCGGCAATCTTGTCCCAATGTTTCTTGGTGAACTCCTCGAAATGATTAGCCACCACGCTGTGCATAAGCTCTTTCAGTCGGCTGTCGGGTTTGCGACTAATCTGTATGAGCAAACACTCCTGCAGACTGCGGGCGCCAACTCCTGCAGGATCAAAATCTTGGAGTTTCTTCAGCACCGCCTCTATCTGCTCAGGCTCCACATCCATATAATTGTAGATGGCAAGTTCGTCGCAGATGGAATCGATGTCTTTTCGCAAGAATCCGCTATCGTCGAGCGAACCAATGAGATATTCCATTATCCGCTTCTCGGTGTCAGAAAGCTCTATCTCGCACATCTGCTCTTTCAGTCGGTCGTAGAACGACACAGGGTCGCCATACACCATCTCCTCGTAGTCGGCATTATTATTATCGTTTGCCGACCACACGGGCAACATGTCGTCGTCGTGGGTGATGGAGTCGAGAGCAGAGTCTAAGTCGTTAGACTTGTCAGCCGAAGAGTCGTCGCCATCGGTTCCATCCCATGGGTTGTCGTCAATGTCGTCGTTGCTCTTCTCGAGCGCAGGGTTGTCGTTGAGCTCATCCTTCACCTTCTCCTCAAGTTCGGCAATAGGCATCTCCAGCATCCTGACAACCGCCAGTTGCTGTTGGGTGAGTCGTTGCTGCTGCGCAAGCTTTTGTTCTTGTTGTTGTGTAAGTTTCTGAGCCATGCTGCAAAATTACGAAAAATAATCCTTTAGTTTGCAAGCTAAGTCGGATAATTTATCTTGTTCCTGAATTCCATATTTGTTCCACACCTCCAGACAAGGTTCGTAGAGCAATGTTTTATCAAAATCTTTAGTCTTAATGCATGGGTCGCAAAGGCAGAATGTCCTTAGCGCCACGACCACCTCGTGTGGCTTTAGCTTTAGCAGTTTGGCAAGGTCTGCCACCTCGGGAGTTTCCTCAACCATAGTAGGCGGAGTGAGTCGGAAATAGAGGTCAAGAATCATCACCAACATCATTGGCGTGATGGGTTCGCAACCCATAATAGGACGGAAGTTGACCTCAAAACTCTCCACCACCTCTACTCCATCATAGAACGACTGCGCATTGCCGAAACCCTTCATGAGTCGAAGCGTCTCCACTCGTTTGCGAAATTTCTTTGGGTTGTGAGCATAGCTGTCCATCAATGCCTTAACGCTTGGCGACTCAACCTCGTCGAGTTTCGTCATCATGCGGTGAAGGTATTGTGGGTGAATATGCAGCTCCATACCAAGCTGCACAAGTTCTCGGGAGTAAATGGGCTTTACTCCAACTGGTTTCTTCATATAAATCTGTATGAGCATCAACCAGTATTCATCGTGCCATATAGGTTGTCGTGCCATAATATGTAGAGGTTTTGTGCAAACTTACACATTTTTTTCGAGATAAGAAACTGCTGAAAGATAAAAAGTTGCAGGACACACATGTTTTCTCGTTTATTTTTCCATAGTAGTAAAAAAATATTCTAAAAAGTTGGCAGCACTACATGAAGACGATGACTTCAACCCTATAAACCCACCCGACCCAATGATGAAATACAAGGTAGAAGTCGCATATTCAGAATATGGTTATACTTCGGGAGGCGGAAATTACTTCACCATAACTTTCTTACCATTAATGATGTTGATACCACAATGAGGCTTGGTGAGCTTCTGTCCCATGATGTTATAGATGGTGGTAGCGCCATTTGTAGCTGTTGGTATATCTATAGCGTTTGTGGTATATGGAATGAGCATCAATGGATATGTTGTAGGCTCTTTGCCTTTTGAAAGAGATATGGTTCCGTCATCCTTGAATCCCCAATAACTTTGAATATAGTTGTGTATTTCGCTTTCTATGTTAAAATCCAAATATTTTGACCATTATTTTTAATTTATGCTGATATTTTATATTCAGGTGAGAAAAGTTGGCGATTCCGGACCATAGCTGTGATCAAATGTATGAGTTTGTTCTTTACATTGTTCAGTACAACCTGCTTCTTCTTTCCACGTTCTACGAGTCGCATATAGTACCTTGCAATAACAGGATTGAAGTTGACGGCAGCCAGTGCAGCCTGCGTCAGCATGGCCTTTATCTGGCGGTTCGCCA
>OKRS01001507.1_pt1 | contig 15094 bp, 9 predicted proteins | sample 1601191 | NCBI WGS metagenome assembly OKRS01 (sample SAMEA3541509, study PRJEB24748) | human gut metagenome | biome: human gut; feature: human-associated habitat; material: faeces | place: China | collected 2012
GAGCAACTTCAACAGTCCCTGCTGTACGCCTTCACCGCTAACGTCGCGCGTGATGCTGGGATTGTCGCTCTTGCGTGCTATCTTGTCTATCTCGTCAATGAAGACAATGCCTCGCTGGGCTGCATCAACGTCATAGTCGGCCACCTGGAGCAGGCGGCTGAGGATGCTCTCCACGTCTTCGCCCACGTAGCCAGCCTCGGTGAAGACCGTAGCATCCACAATGGTGAAGGGCACCTTGAGCAGTTTGGCGATTGTGCGGGCCAGCAGCGTCTTGCCGGTTCCCGTGGAGCCAACCATCACGATGTTGCTCTTCTCAATCTCCACACCGTCATCGGTGGTGTCCTGCATCAGCCTCTTGTAGTGGTTATAGACCGATACGGCAAGATATCGCTTGGCATCGTCCTGTCCTATGACGTACTGGTCGAGGTAATCCTTTATCTCGTGAGGCTTGGGCAGCTCCTCCAACTTCAGGTTCACAGCCTTTCCCTTGCCAGCCTGCGGGAAGTTGGCAAGCAGCACCTCATTGGCCTGGTGCACGCACTCATCGCAGATGCAACTGCCATCCACGCCTGTCAACAGGAGTCCCACTTCCGACTCCTTACGGCCACAGAACGAGCAGTGGCGTCCGGTTCTTTTTGCTCCTCCTGCCATCTTATGCCTTCTCGTTTTTGCTATAGATGCGGTCTATCATGCCATACTCCAGCGCCTCCTGCGATGTCATCCAGTAATCGCGGTCACTGTCAGCCCACACCTTGTCATAATCCGTATGCGAGTGTTCGGAGATGATAGCGTATAACTCCTTCTTCAGTTTCTGTATCTCGCGGGCAGTTATCTCGATGTCACTGGCCTGTCCCTGCGCTCCACCCAGGGGCTGGTGTATCATGACACGGCTGTGGCGCAGCGCTGCACGCTTGCCCTCAGTGCCTGCCACGAGCAGAACCGCCGCCATGCTGGCTGCCATGCCTGTGCATATGGTGCTCACATCACTGCTGATGAACTGCATGGTATCGTAGATGCCCAGACCAGCATAGACGCTTCCGCCGGGACTGTTGATGTAGATGCTGATGTCCTTTCCTGGGTCAACGCTGTCGAGATAGAGCAGCTGGGCCTGCAGTGTATTGGCTGTATAGTCGTCTATCTGCGTGCCGAGGAAGATGACGCGGTCCATCATGAGACGGCTGAAAACGTCCATCTGAGTCACATTGAGCTGCCTCTCCTCCAGGATATAGGGGTTCATGTACGGGTTCTGCATGCTCACCACATCGTCCAGCACCATCCCGCTCATGCCCAGATGGCGGGTTGCATATTTTCTGAAATCGTTGTCCATAATGCGGTTGATAGGTTTATTTGGGGCATTGGGGACGGTTCCACAGGCGGAATCGTCCCCAATGTTACTCATTATATATACTATGCGTGCGCGCACGCACGCATGTGCGCGAGGTGGTTTAAGCCTCCTTCTCGCTCATCATCTTGTTGAACTCGTCCATGGTCACCTGCTTGTGGTTGAGCTTGACAACAGCCTTGGCCTTCTCCACAATCTTGTTCTCCACGGCGCGAGTCACGAGAGCCTCGGCCTGCTGCTCGTTCTTGAGCATCTCGTTGGCATAGTGTGTGAGTGCATCCTCGGGCACGTTGGTCATGCCATACTGCGCAAACTGCATGCGTGTAGCCATCTTGGCCGTCTCGAGCACGTCCTCCTGCTGAATCTTCACCTCCAGTTGGTCGCACAACTGTTCCTTGATGAGGTGCCATGTCAGCTCGTCGAGGCTGGGCTTGAAGTTGCGCTCGATGTACTCATCATCCTTGTCCTTGTTGTTGAGCTTCATAATGCGCTTGAGCATCTCCTCGGGATACTGCAGTGTGCCAATGCGCTTTGTGAGGTAAGCACGCAGGTCGCGGGCGAACTTGAACTCGCTATCAGCGGCAAAGTCCTGCTTCATGCTCTCGGCGATGCTTGCGCGGAACTCCTCCTCGCCATTCACCTTGCCCTCGCCCAGAATCTTGTCGAAGAGCTCCTGGTTGACCTCTGCAGGCACGAAGCGAGTGATTTCCGTCACCTGGTAGCTGAAGTCTGACTTGGCCTCGGCAGCCTGCTCCTTAGTGATGCCCAGCAGACTTGACACCTCCACGTCATTGTTATCATAGGCCTTTGCCAGATTGATGACAATCACGTCATTGACCTTCAAGCCATTGAACTTGGCCTTCTCCTCATCGTTCTTCATGTAGCCGGGCAGCATCACTGCATCCTCCTTCTGGAGTCCGCCCTCCACGGGCTGTCCGTCCTCGCCGAGCTGTGTGAGGATACCCTTCACCATATCGCGCTCCTCGTAGGAATCTACCTTGCTGTACTCGCCGGCGCGCTGTGCATACACCTGCACCTGCTTATCTACCATGGCATCATCCACTGTGATGTCGTAGTAGTCAAGCTCGTCCTTGTCGCTCACCTTGGCGTCGAACTCAGGAGCGAGTGCCACGTCGAACACGAAAGTGAAGTCCTCCTGTGTATCGAAGTCGATGGCAGGGGTCTTCTCTTCGTTGGGCAGAGGCTCGCCCAGCACGTTGATCTTCTCGTCGTGGATATATTTGGTCAGTTCCTTACCCAGAATCTTGTTTACCTCCTCAGCGGTGATTTCTGTGCCAAAGCGCTTCTTCAGCAGGCCCATGGGCACCTGTCCGGGGCGGAAGCCAGGCATCTGAGCCTTCTTGCGGAAGTCCTTCAGGGCCTTGTTAACGTTCTCCTCGTAGTCTGCCTTCACCAGCGAAAGGGTCAGCAGGGCGTTCACTTCATTTACTTTCTCGAATGAAATATTCATCGTTGCTATATGTTTGTTATTATCTTATGTACTCTGTCTGTCTTTGCAAAAATGCGTGCAAAGATACTAATTATATCTCAGACAGCCAACTATACGCATATAATTATTGGTTTGCGCGCATGCCCGCACACATGAGGGGCGCACATCGGCCCCTTGCCAGAACCGTTGCGCGCCCCTTTGTCAGTACCATGCAGGACTTTCCACCCTGCCCGCAGGCATCACCTGGTGTGCTTGGCAGCCACCCGCGAGGCACCCTTGGGCTTCACGATATAGTTCACCACGGGGAATGTCTGTCCGTCGAGCGTGTATTTGTACCAGCATAGGTTCCAGTCGAAGAAGCTGCGCGCGGGGTTGCGGTCGCCCGAGGCCAGGCCTGGCACACAGGCCGACACGGCAAAGCCTTTGCCCTCGCTGTGTGTGGTCTCGTTGGTGTCGTTGTAGCCGAAGCCTGCTCCGGCCTTCACGCATCCCGTGGTGACCACCAGTTCGGTCTCCACCCCGAAGGTGAAGCCAGCCGTATGCGAGGTGGTCTCATCGAGGGCTATCTCGCGGATGACCGAGCCTCCCGACCCCGTGGTCACCCAATCGTTCTCCTTGCCATTGCCCCACATCACGTTTCCTACCGACCGTATTTCGGCACTGGAGGCGGGATAAGAATAAGGGTCACCGATGTTGTGGGCAAACACCTGGCTGATGTCGGGTGTGCCGGGAGCGTCTGCCATCAGATACTGGAAGTCCTGTACTGCCAGACCAATAGTCCTGGACTGCCCGGGCATGGCGATGATGAAGTCGCCGCCTATCTCGTCGGGATTCTCGGCCTGCTCTATCACGTAGGTATATACGGTGTAGGGGGTCACCTGTATCACCACGCGGTCATCGTCGCGCGCCTCGTATTGCTGGCTATAGGTGACGGTCTTGCCCGATGAGGTGGAAGAGGTGCACTCCTGCTGGATCTTGGTTGTGAAGTCCATGCCGGCTATCTTCTGCCCGGTGATGGGAGCATTGATTTCCAGTTCGAAGCCCAAGATGGCCGACGAGGAGATGCTGCTCGACTTGGTGGTCTCGGTGGAGGTGCTGCGCGAGTAGCCCCACGAAGTGACGAAGTCATAGCCGGGATCCTGCTCGCCCTCGCCATAGGTGAAGGTGGGAGGCGCTGCCAGCATGGCATGGATGCGAGGCTCCGAGAAGGCTGTCTGGCGGCTCTTGAACTTCAGGCGCTTGCCCAGCGTGCGGTCGTTCACGGCACACAGGGTGGCCGCGTTGCCCCATTCGGCATCTCCGCCGCCGAACCACCACATGAGTTCCACCTGGTTGAGCTGCCCGCTGTTCTCCCATCGGGTGCCGTTCTTACCGTAATGGAAGTACTTGTCATCATAGTCAGTAACGCGGGTGACAATGTACTTGTGTTCCTTGTCAAAGTCGGCCCTGGGTTCAAACCACGCGTCACACATGCAGGTGAGACTGTATCGCTCGGCATTGCGGTCGTAGCTGTTCCAGGTGGCGAAGTAGTAGAGCCCGTCCTGCCCGGTGCCCTTCACGTCGGCTGCTATGATATGGTCGGCCAGGATGGACCACTGCGATTTGTCAACGAAGCCGAGCACCTGCTCCACGAACTTCACCTTGCCCAGGGCAGCGTCCCACGCCCACAGGTCGGCTCCAACGATTATATCGCAGGGATTGGCCTGCCCGCGCAGGTAAGGCAGCGTGATGTTGCAGTTGCCCATGTGGCCGTCGTTGCCCCTGAAACTGCCCACATTGTTCCCGTCCATAGGCACCGTCTCCAGATTGCCCGACGTTCCCTGCCTGTAGCGATAAATGTTCATCGTGGCGTTGTGGGCAATGGTGGTTCCGCTGAAGTCGCGCATCAGGGTCACTATCTCGGGGTAGGTGCTGTTGGTCACGCGCCCCACCTTGAGGTCGATAAACCATGTGTTCGTCCCGTCATTGGGCAACTGCGTCGAAGCCAGCACATTGTCCAGGTCGCCGTTCTTGCACACCGTCAGTATGCACTTCGCCTTGGCCCGCATCACGAGCACGTCCTGCACGCCATCGCTGTTCACATCGCCCAGTGCCACACGCACCGGCGCGTTGTCGCTTGCAAAAGCGCGGAAACTGCGGTGTGCCATCCTGGACTGTGCTGCCCTGCCGTCCAGCAGCATGGCTCCATCGTAGATATACACGTCGCCGTTCACGTTGATGAGGATATCGTCCACGCCATCCTCGTTGAAGTCAGCCGCCAGTATCTGGAAATACCTCTGCACGTAGTCGATGCGCGACTCCGTTGTGCGGTTCTCGTCATCGTAGAGGAAATACTTGAGGGTGCCTTTGGGCAAACTGGGATAATTGTATGTGTCGGGCAGAGTGACCTTTCTGAGTTGCCTGTAGTCCTGCGCTGAGTCGCCATAGAACTCCAGCGTGACAGTGCCGTCGCCAAACACATCGGGGGTGTCGGTACGCTTGTATTTGCCATTGATGACCTGTGTCCACAGGCGCATGTGTCGGCTCCACTTGCCCTCCACGATATACTGCCGCCCGCTGGGCGAGGTCATGGCTGTCATCTTGCGCAGCGTAGTGGCACGGTCCTGGTCGGCAAAGGCATTGTGGTGGAAATCGAAAGCCCTGGGGTCGCGGCCGTACTTGTCGCGGCAGGAGAGGATGCCCGAGCGCTTCTCGATGTTGGCCGAGCGATACTGTCCACCGCCGAAGTCGAAGGCCACGCTCTGCATGCCGGCCTTCATGATGTAGGTGTCGCCCAGGGGGCCTTTGCTCTCGCTCTTCACACGCGCCGGCATGTTACGGGGTGTGAGATTGAACTTCTCCATCATCTCAGTATAGGCCGATGGGGCGCTGCGCATGCCTCGCACGTGGAATCCTACGCTACGGCACACGTGGTGCATGACTGTCGCCCGGTCCTTCCCGTCCTCCAGCACCAGGCTGGTAGGCAGCAGGTTGTGGGTGCTGCGCAGCACATAGCGCGCCTGGTCGGTGGCGTTGAGGGTGCCGCTGTAGAGGTCGCCATGGGGGACAAAGCCGGCCGAACTGGCATCCAGGCTGGTCTCCCTGGTGGGCCATTCCGTGCCGCGGCTCTTGAGCGCACGGCCTGCCTGGCTGTAGCCGCCCAGCTTCTTTACCAGGTAATCCACCTCGCCCTGGGTGGGGAGGCTCCATCCCTTGGGCAGCGCCAGCTCTGCAGCAGTCTTGGTATAATACACGTTGTCGTCGGCCAGCACGAGCATCCAGGAGGGACGGCCGTTCGGCTCCCGCTGCCACTTCTGCACGCTCTCTATCCTGGTCACGCCTTCGACCTGCTTGGCATGCAGGTCCTCGGCCATCCACAGCTGGTCGCCCACGCGCACGATGGTGTAGTTGTAGCCGTCGGCATCCTCACAGCGGAAGAAGTCGAAGTGGATGGGATGGCTCGAGCGCGGCGAGTTCATGGTGATGGTGCGCATCTGTCCCGACGTGCCGGTGAGGCGCAGCATGTCGCCCAGCGCAAACTCCATCTCCACGCCACGCGCCTGCCCTTCGGCATCGGCTGCAAAGAGGGGCTGCATGAGGCCAACGGCCTGGGGCTGCTCCTCGGCCGCGGCTGCATCCCAGGTGTGCCCGGCGGCCAGCGTCAGGCCGCTACCTCCTGCCCACTTCACGCTCTGCTCCAGTCCGGGAGCCGTGGCGCGCACCACATACACACCCTTGGCCAGCGGGGGAAGCGCCACCGATGCCGAGCGCGAGGAGGCCTGCATGCGTGTCTGCCAGGCGAGCCGCCCGTCCATCGTATATACGGCTATCTGCACACTGGAGGGCTGGGGCAGGGCAAGCTGTACGCGCCCGTCGGCTATGCGCAGGTCGCCTGCAGTGCCCGAGTGGAGGCTGCCGATGGCCGTGAGGTCGCCCTTGGCCTTGAGCAGGAGCGTATCCTGCCCGCGCAGGGAGGCGCTCTGGCCGTTGGAGAGATTCTCCACCAGCACTTCATCTACGGTCTTGCTTTCGCCACGCCCGGCGAATGTAATCTTATACACAGGGTGGCCGGCTTCGGCCCGGACCGCCACAGAGGGGAATGCCAGTGCCGCTGCAGCCATCAGGCAGAGCGAGCGGCGGATGAGAGTAATAGCTTTCTTCATAGGTGTAGAATTTGGTTGAAATGATAGCAAAACTACCGTTTTGTGCGCCGAGGGGCGTTGTTTTTCGTGTTGTTTTTCGTGGTTTCATCGCAAAAACAACAAAATGGGACGGAAAAACAACAGTTTTCCTGTGACAAGGGGACGGTTTTTCTGCAAATGGAGAAAAAGGCGGGCCTGTACCCTGCGGGCGTTTGAGATGATGAAAAAGGGATGCAGGGGGAAGCCTGGCGGCACGCTCCCCGGTTTTCACAAGAACTTTTCCCCGAAAAACGCAGTACGCTGCATGTGGCTGCGCAGCACGCTGCGTTGGCTGTCGCAGCGCGGTGCATCGGTCATCGCAGCGCGGTGCGCGCGGGTGGGCTACAGCAGATGGGGAAACCGAGGGGCAAGCCGCAGCATACCGGCAAGCAGTATGCACAGGGGCGCATTGCGCCATCGGGCCGAAAAAGCAGGAAGGGCGGGAAGAGGGCTATGGCCTTGCCGGAAGCGAAAGCTGTGCAGTGGGAGAACTATCCGCACACGATGAACTTGTCGCGATAGGCCTGAGGAGTCATGCCGGCAAACTTGCAGAACTCCTTGTAGAAATTGCTTCGGTCATTGAAGCCGGCACGCTCATACACCTGCGAGAGCTTCATGTGGGGGTTCTGGGCTATCAGTTCCTGGGCATACTGCAGGCGCAGACGCATGCGCCAGGAGCGGAAAGTGGTGCCGTACTCGGTGCGCATGTAGGAGGAGAGCTGCTGGCGCGTGACACCCAGTTGGCCCGCTATGAGGTCGGTGCTGGTATCGGTCTCCAGATAGGATTTCCGCTCCACCCAGCGGCCGAGAGCCGCCTTCAGGTCCGGCACAAAGGCGTCGGCCTCGGTCTCGGAGGGTTCGTCCATGCACTCCACAGGAGCCTCATAGCCAGCCGCCTGCACGAAGAAGGTGCCATAGGTGACGTAGTTGACCACCGTGATGGCCACGCCCAGATAATAGACGGTATAGCCTGCCACGAAGATATTATAGCGAAGATTGTCCATGGGCATTACGCTGACAGCCAGCGCCATGATGCCCACCACGAGCGCACTGTAGAACATGCGACGCACGGGGGTCAGGTGTGCGGTGACATCATCATCGTAATAGTCCTCCAGATTGGCCTGCGCACGATGGGCAAGGCGGCGGAACATATAGGTATGCACCACCAGCTGGACCGTATAGGCCAAGAGCGCCAGGGGCCACAGGACAGAATAGAGCGAGGGGAACAGAGCCTTGGAGCAGCCCAGCAGCAGGCATGCCAGACTGATGAGCACAAGGATGAGCGCAAACCTGCGCGCCGGGAATTGTCCGGGCGCGATGAGCACCGATGAGGTGTAGGAAAAGAGCAGCGCCTGATAGGAAGCCACGCCCAGGGTGGCAAGGGAGAGGAGCTGCACATCCTCGTCGGATGCCTTGAAATAGCCCGAAAAGGACAGGATGGCAAAGGTGGCAAAGAGCACCCACCGGGCATGCGACAACTTGTCCCACTGTCCGCCGTGCGGAATGCGCAGGAAGGCAAGCACCAGCGCGGCCGTCCCGATGATGGCCGAGGAGGTGATGGACAGGGCAAAATGGGTGGGCAGATCTATCATCTCTTTATCCTTGATTGCTGTGGGTCACATACAGAAGCACCAGGCCACGGAAGCCGTGGCGGCATCGTCACTCGCGGGCACGCTCCTCCTCCATCTTCTTGAAGTCCTTCATGCGGAGCTCAAAGCTGCGTGTGAGGTACTTGTCGAGTACAACGGGGTTGACAGCCAACTCCTGTGGAGTGCCCTCAAAGAGTATCTGACCCTCGAAGAGCAGATAGGCGCGGTCGGTGATGCAGAGCGTCTCCTGCACATTGTGGTCGGTGATGAGTACACCTATGTTGCGCTGTTTGAGTTTCCACACGATGAGCTGGATGTCCTCCACTGCCGTGGGATCCACTCCGGCGAAGGGCTCATCGAGCATGATGAACTTGGGGTCGATGGCCAGACAGCGCGCTATCTCGGTGCGTCGGCGCTCGCCTCCCGAGAGGCGGTCACCCAGGTTCTTGCGCACCTTCTGCAGGCGGAACTCCTCAATGAGGCTCTCCAGCTTCTCCTTCTGATAGTCGCGGGGCTTGCCCGTCATCTCCAGTACGCTGGCGATGTTGTCCTCCACCGTCATCTTGCGAAACACGCTGGCCTCCTGCGCCAGGTAGCCTATGCCCAGACGGGCACGCTTATATACAGGCAACTTGGTAATCTCTTCGTTGCCCAGATAGATGTGTCCCGCGTTGGGGATGACCAGCCCGGTGGTCATGTAGAACGACGTGGTCTTGCCGGCTCCATTGGGACCCAACAGACCCACAATCTCGCCCTGATGCACATTGAAACTCACATCGCTCACCACCGTGCGCTTTCCGTAAATCTTCACCAGGCCTTCGCTGCGCAGCTCCAAATGCTCCGCCGGGGGTACAGCCATGCTGTTGCCGCTGCCGGGCCCTGCCGCTATAGTGTCATTGTTCATAATGTCTCTGTTTGATGCACAAAAGTACGAAAAAAGGTAAAAACAGCATACATCAGCCGTCGCTTTTAGGATTAAATGCGTAATTTTGCCGCTACAACGAACAACGAAGCCGCATTATTTCATGTTGATAACGAAAGGACTGGCCGGATTCGGCCGCTACCTGATGCTCATGGGCAAGGTTTTCAGCCAGCCCGAAAAGTGGAGAATGTACCTGAAACAGTACGTCAAGGAAATGGCCCAGCTGGGTGTGGATTCCATTGGCATCGTGCTGCTCATATCATTCTTCATCGGTGCTGTCATCTGCATACAGATTAAGCTGAACATACAGAGCCCGTGGATGCCTGCATTCACCACAGGCTACACCACACGCGAGATAATGGTGCTCGAGTTCTCGAGCAGCATCATGTGTCTCATCCTGTCGGGCAAGGTGGGAAGCAACATCGCCTCGGAGATGGGCACCATGCGCGTCACACAGCAGATAGATGCGCTGGAAATCATGGGTGTCAACTCGGCATCCTTCCTCATCCTGCCCAAAATCATGGGCATGCTGACCATGATGCCCTTCCTGGTCATCTTCAGTATAGCGGCAGGCTTCATCGGTGCCTACGCCACCGCACTGGCTGGCATCATCACCGTGGATGACCTGACACTGGGCCTGCTGCACGATTTCAACCAGTGGTTTATATGGATGTCCATCATCAAGAGCTTCGTCTTCGCCTTCATCATATCCAGTGTGAGCGCCTACTGTGGCTATACCGTGGAGGGAGGCTCCATCGACGTGGGCAAGGCGAGCACCAATGCCGTGGTGCGCTCAAGCATGCTCATCCTCTTTGCCGACATATTCCTAACCCCCCTGCTCTCATGATAGAACTGAAACACTTGTGCAAGTCCTTCGAGGACAAGGACGTACTGAAGGACATCAATGCGGTGTTCGAGAACGGAAAGACCAACCTCATCATCGGACAGAGCGGCAGCGGAAAGACCGTGCTGATGAAGAACATCGTGGGACTCCTGCTGCCTACCAGCGGACAGGTGCTCTATGACGGACGCGACTTTGTGGCCATGAGCAAGCGGGAGAAGGTGATGATCAGGCGCGAGATGGGCATGATATTCCAGAGCGCAGCACTCTTCGACTCGATGACGGTGCTGGAGAATGTGATGTTCCCGCTGGATATGTTCTCGGACATGAACGAGACCGACCGCGTGCGCAGGGCGAAGTTCTGCCTGGAGCGCGTCAATCTGAGAGGAGCCGAAGAGAAGTTCCCAGGAGAGATAAGCGGAGGCATGCAGAAGCGCGTGGCTATTGCCCGCGCCATCGCACTGAACCCCAAATACCTGTTCTGCGACGAGCCAAACAGCGGACTCGACCCTCAGACAAGCCTCGTGATAGACGAACTGATACACGACATCACACAGGAGTACCAGATGACCACCATCGTCAACACCCACGATATGAACTCTGTGATGGGTATAGGCGAGAACATCATCTTCATCTACAAGGGTCATGAGGAATGGCAAGGCAACAAGGACCAGATCATGACGAGCACCAACGAGCGTCTCAACTCCTTTATCTTTGCCAGCGACCTCTTCCGCAAGGTCAAAGAGGCCAATATGGAGTGAGGCTGCCAGCCGGCTTTGAAAGCCACCCAGACAGCCTACCCACTTGCCTGCATCATAGCGGTATGCTCAACGCACCGCAGTGCACAGACCATCGCAGCACGCTGCACCGGTCATCGCACTGCGGTGCGTTGGCATATGCAGCACAGTGCCCCTTTTGGCTCACCCGACAAACCTGGGGGGCCGAGCAGAATGCGGATGCCGCAGGACACCGCAGGAGGGGGCACCACAATACAGAAAAGGCGAAGAGTGAGAAGTATGCCGCGGCCGTATCGGGCACGCAGCACTTCTCACTCTTCGCCTTATAGAGTTCGGTTCACGGCACACCGGCCGCAAGGGGATTACTTCGTCTGGCTGTCAGGAGTCTTCATGCCCACCACCAGACGGTTGCCGCTCTGGAATATCTTGCAGGCAAGAGCCTTCAGGTCAGCAACGCTGATGCTGCGCACCACATCGTCGTAACCATCCACGTTGTTCTTTCCGTAACGGACTCTCTGGATAAGCTCGCCCATCCAATAGCCGTTGTTCTTGAGGTTCTCGGCGTGTGAACGGATCATGTATTCCTTTATCTTCTGCAGATAGTCCTCGCTGGGACCCTCCTGGCACATCTTCTCCACACCATTATAGACAACCTGTGTCATACGCTCCAACTTGTCGGGGGCGGTGGGCAACTGTATCTGCATGGTGGCACGCTTCTCGGGGTAATCGGTCAGGCTGCCGCTTACGGGCACGCCATAAGCACCGCCCTCGTCCTCACGCACGGTCTCGGTGAAAAGCATCTGCATGCTCTGCTGGAGCATCGACACCATGATGCGGTTCTTGAGGGTATTGGCCACGGGAGCGTGGTAAATGAAGAGGCTGAGGGCATTAGGCGTGTCCTGTTCCTTGTCAAAGATGCATGTGCGCTCACCCTTGGCCATGCGCTCATCCACCACCTTGCACTTCTCGTGCTTCTTGGCAACGGGCAGCGAGCCCAGGTACTTGGTGAGGAGAGGAGCGATGGAGTCGGCTTCCACGTCGCCTACAAAGAAGAACTCAAAGTCGGCCGCATTGGCGAAACGCTCCTTGTAAATCTCCATCACACGGTCATAATCGAGGCCATCGACGTCCTCGGTACGCATTCTCAGAGCACGTACATTATTGTTATATACCACGCTGGCGATGCTGTCACGCAATGCTGTAATGGGGTTCATGTCCTCGTTCTTCAGGCTGTTGCGTGTGCGCTCCAGCAGACTCTTGTAGGCATCATCGTCGCGTCGGGGCGAAGTGAAGCAGAGGTAGGTGAGCTGGAGCATGGTCTCGAGGTCCTTCTTGACGCAACTGCCGTGCAAGGCCTCCGTTCTGTCGGCGATGCTGGGCTCCACCGAAACCTGCTTGCCAGAGAGCTTCTTCTGCAGGTCGATGGCTGAGAACTGACCCCATCCACCCACTTGCACCATGTGGGCATTATCCACGAGATTGTACTCGCTGTTGGGATAGAGGCTGGAGCCACCCCAACTGATGGCACGCATCGCAATGCTGTTGGGGCTGTAGTCGGTGTGCAGCACGTGCACCTTGATGCCATTGCTCAGGGTGATGAGCTTGGTGCCATACACTCCGTCCTGCATCTTCTTGATGGTCACATTGCTGTTGAGTTCAGGCACCAGCGGGTCGTTGTTGACCTCCTCAGTGTATGCATCTATCTGCTCGGCATCCACCGCAGCCAAGGCATCCAGCACCTGCTGCTCGGTGGGATACTGCTGCCCCTCCTTCTCGGGCAGGAAGAAAGCCAGTGCGCGGTTTTCTTCGGGCAAGTGAGCAGCCACCTGGTTGACAGCCTGCAGGGGAATCTGAGGCACGAGCATGTGCGCAAACTGCTTCTCCCATTCGATGCCCGGAGCGGGTTCCGCATCGAGGAAATGACGCACGTACTCATCTACATAGCTGCTGTTCTCCACCTTGTCACGTGCATCGTACTGTGCATCCACACGGGAGAGATACTCCTGCTTGAAGCGCTCATATTCGCTCACGGTGAAGCCGCCGCGCTTTGCACGGAGCAATTCACGATAGAGAGCCGACACTGCATCCAGGTAGCGGCCTTCCTTCATGACAACTATACCATCCAGGGCATCGCAGGTCTTCGACACCAGATAGTCACCGATATCAACTGCCGTCATGCTGAAGGGGGCGTCGGGCTTCTGTGCTATCTCCTGCAGACGCGCGTTGAGCATCTCACCGAAGGCCGTTTGCAGGTATCTCTGAACGAGGTACATCTGCTGATTCTTCTGCTCATTGGGGACAGCGGGGAGCTTGAAGAACATCATGGCCACTGCGGCAGACTGCTCCTTGTCCTTCTCTATAGCAATGAGCGGAGCCTTGTTGTCGGCCACGGGGAAGTACTCGCGCACCGATGCGTTGGCCGCTGCAGGCTTCACGTCAGCAAACAGGGTCTTGATCTTCTGTTCCATCTGATCGACATCGAAGTCGCCCACAATGACCAGTCCCTGCAGGTCGGGGCGGTACCAGCGGCGGTAATAAGAGCGGAGGGCATCGTAGGGGAAGTTCATCACGATGTCCATGGTGCCGATGGGCATGCGGTCTGCATACTTGCTTCCGGCATAGAGCTTATGGAAAGCACGCTCCTGCATACGCATCATGGCACTGCGTCGCATGCGCCACTCCTCATTGATGACACCGCGCTCCTTGTCTATTTCCTTGTCCTCAAGAAGCAGGTCGTGACTCCAGTCATGCAGGATGAGCAGACAGGAATCCAGTGCTCCGGGAATTTCCACATTGACGTTGTTGATGTTATACACCGTCTCGTCAAAGGAAGTGTAGGCATTGAGGTTCTCGCCGAACTTCACTCCTATGCGCTCCAGATACTGCTTGAGGGCGTCGCCGGGGAAGTGTGTGGTGCCATTGAAGCACATGTGCTCGAGGAAGTGAGCCAGTCCGCGCTGGTCTTCCTCCTCCTGCATGGAGCCCACCTTCTGCGCTATGTAGAAGTCGGCACGCTTCTCAGGCCACTGGTTGTGACGGATGTAATAGGTCAAGCCATTGGGCAGAACGCCTGTCTTGACTGCGGGGTCCAAGGGAATCTGCTGGCCCTGGGCCTGCTGCGCATGCAATCCGGTGAGGACCGCCAGAGCACAGCATAGAACGAAAATAAGTCTTTTCATCTTGTTTGTATATCCTTAAAACAATTATCTTATAAGTTTACACTGCCATTCGCAAGCGACTGTCTGATGCTGACAAGCACATTGAGGCAATCACATCATCTTCCATTCCTTGCCCTTGCGCACCATACGCACCCTCATGCGCTCGGTGGTGCTGTCAGCAAAGGTAACGTCCAGGAAGACGTAAGCAAGACTGTCGATAATGCTGTCATGTGTGGCTACCGCCTTCACCATACCACCTCTTTCACCCAAGGAAGCGGCATATTGCGCCACAAGATTCTCCATCTGCTGGCGGTAGAGAGGTGGCATATCGTCACCATTGGTCATTCCCGAAACAAAGCCCTTCGTATCGCCCGACAAGAGCAAGCCGAAATAATGCTGGGTTGCAGCACGCACCGCTTCATGCTCATCCACCTTGCGGCGGCACGATGCACAAAGCAAGGCGCCCATCGCCAGCACGCTGACCCACACGAGTGAGGCTCCACGGAGCTGACGGAAAACATGTTTACAGTTCATTTTCATACTGTTCCGTAAAAGCAAAGTCCAGGCCACCACACGCTGTGGAGCCTGGAAAATTGCTACTTCTGTCTCACAAAAATATTGATGGGAGTGCCGCAGAAATTCCAGCGCTCGCGTATCTTGTTCTCGAGGAAGCGCTTATAAGGCTCCTTGACATACTGGGGCAAGTTGGCATAGAACACGAAACTGGGCACACGTGTATCGGGTATCTGGGCACAGTACTTTATCTTGATGTACTTGCCCTTCATCGATGGAGGCGGGTACGCTTCGATGAGCGGGAGCATTTCCTCGTTCAAGCGAGCGGTGGAGACACGCCTTCTACGGTTCTCGTAAACGTCCCTCGCCGTCTCGAGCACAC
>OKRS01001508.1_pt1 | contig 15093 bp, 21 predicted proteins | sample 1601191 | NCBI WGS metagenome assembly OKRS01 (sample SAMEA3541509, study PRJEB24748) | human gut metagenome | biome: human gut; feature: human-associated habitat; material: faeces | place: China | collected 2012
ATCATCAAAGTATATAAAAATCCCTCAGCCCATTCGATTTTATATCAAATTGAGCAGAGGGATACGATTTCCTTTATTCGGTAATTCTTTACTTTACCTATTAATTGATGATGCATCAACTTCCCCAAAAATATCTACCACATCCATATCAGTATGCATCGACAAAGCCTTCGTTACAGCTCTTAATCTCTCACCTAATATCGGATGATTGAGAAAACCTTGCCCCCATACTGCTCCAAAACGCTCTTTGGCAATCCTTGCTGCACCTCCGATGTGGTATCCATCCAAATTGCTGCCAAAAACAAAGACCTCATTTTCTTCAAGAGACTCTATATTGTTTGGCGTAAATTTATCTTTCATGCGTTGTTCCTTTTTATTTTATTCTGTGCATTCTTTCCTATATGCCATCCGTCACACCAAGCACATTTGTATATAGAGAAATGCACACCATGCTTCTTACCCATAGCCTCAGCAGCTCTTAATGCCACCTTCTTATTCGGATAAGGAATCTTGGGTTTCCCGCTACGACGAGAAATATGGCTATACTTGCTGAATATTCCAAAGGCATTGTGTGTGACAAAAATGTTTCGCCATGCACCCTTTCTTGTCAATTGGTTCCAAATGGCAAGAATACTATTTTTAAAACTTATTTTACATACATTCATCGGTTATATATATCTTGATGAAGTCTTATGGTTGGTGTTATATGACTACTATCGTATGCTTTTTTCTTGCGGTTTCTTGACCTCGAAAGCCTTCTACTTCATAAATCAGGAATATTCCTCTCTTTAGTGGAGTAAGTTCATGTGTTACAGTAGAATCGTCTGCACCACATAACGTGCACCGTTCTTTTTCGGAATATACATATTTGTAGTTATATTCCATGCGAAAAGCAGTTTTATCATACTCTATACGATATTCTATGCCAACAGAGCCATAAACCCTGCCTTTGAATGTCAAATGGTCACCATTAAGTTTAATTACTTGCATAACCTTTTTGATTATATGTAATGGAAATTGTTGTAGTTAAATACGGATAGTGAAGTTCTTTCAGCATCCATGTTTTTGATACGCTGTGGTATTTCGCATAGAGGGATAACCTCGTCAAGTAGCCAACGTAAGTGTCTAAACATGATGGTATTGGACTTTAGAATCTCCTGTTGTGTAGCCATGATACCATATTCCTCTGCTTCACTTTGCTCAGATATTATCATGCCTGAGAATAACCCATGCAGTCCTTCTGCTCTTGCAAACTTGTCTGCATAACACCATATGCCAATGATATTACTACCGTGCTTACGCAAATGGAATGCGTGTGGGTGTCCAACAATGATTTTATCAAACTCATCCTTAGTGTCATCCCCTCGATAGAACAGCCCTTTGTCTGAGCCATGTCCAAGTAACATGATTCGTTCTTGTGTAGAAACATGATGCAACAAATGCTCCATTTTTTTATTAGAGCAATTACTGCTAACCATATTTGCATCCATACCCTCATATAGTGTAGAGAGTACAGAAGTCGTTCTGTCTTTTGGATGAATAACCAACATACTTACTTCTCGTATTTCCTCAATATTTCCTCCACATCGTCCATTGGCTGAAAAGGCACGATTATTTCCAAGTCCTTATTGATGATGCAATAGGCTTTTTCTTCGTCATTGTCTTCCATTCCGAAACCATCCTCATCAGCAAAGTAGCGTCCATCGGGATATATCATCCAAGAGATAGCGCAAACACCATGTCGGAAATTATCATATCTACCGAAACAATATCGAACAGATTTACAACCATTGAAATTTGGACATCCCTTATTTATTGCATCAGAGTCAATCTCGCTGTCTGCCACAAGAAGAGTTCCGTCTTCACTTACAAACTGCCTTGTCTTATCAGTTTCCTTATTGATGATGGTGAAACTTCTTCCTTCACTGCTAAGCACTGCCATATTCTCACCTATATCATAGGCATCCTTAAATTTATTCTTGTCCATATCCGTAAGTTTTTATTTGTTGTAACCCCTTATCTATCTGTAACGTAGCATTTCGAAATGTATTATTTCAACAACCAAAAAATCTTTTCAGCGATTGTTATGAATGCAAATCAATAATATTTGCTTTTCTTTATTGTGTGCATTTATTCAAAGACTTCAATATAGTTGGCATATTCAGGAAACCACTTGTCGAGCAAAGCATCCGTCTTTCGTTCAATCTCAGGAGTGATATTCTTACTCACTTTCTGATAGGCAACTGAAAGCGAAAAAGCTTCATCTATCCATCCTATAATAGGCAGACGCTTAGCTGAAATAAAGTCTATCGGGAACACCAGATAAGATATGGTTGACAATATCATCAACTTATCGCTCTTCGGAGTGTCTTTGCTCACCATGATGAAATATAGCACCAATAGTGGGCGAGCACTAATACGACTGACTTTCATCGCATACTCCTGTAGCCTGTCTTTCAATACTACTGTGTCTATAATACTTGGTCTGTTCATGTCTTTTAATTATTTTATTGTGATACGTTTTTATGTTATAGAGTTGGGAAAGGTAACCAATCTATCATAGAAAAAGAAAAACTTGCAAACCTTAATTTTCTGTTTGCAAGTTTCCATTATCATTAGTCCTTCAATTTTAGATATGAACATCCAAGCATTTTGCCAGTATCGTCTCTCAAATGCATTGCTCCTCCCTTACAGAAAATCCATACTTTGCAATTAGAACATTCTTTTTTTTTCATCCATTCTTTATTTCGAAATGAAGCAAAACGGTTTTCCCATACATCCATAAAATGATCCGTATAAATATTTCCTTGGTCAAAGTCGCTACGAATGCTAAGACATCCAGAAATTGCACCATTGTAACGAATTGATGCCACATTAATACCTGCGCCACAAAAGAATGGATGATTACGCACTTTCATTTCATATTGCCCAAGATATCCTTCACAAGAATATGACAAAGCAATTTTTCCTTCATTACGTACTTGCACGATAAACTCCATCAACAGTTTGAATTGTTTTGCTGATAATAGCATGTCTTCGTTATTAGCAGCTCTTCCCATAGGAAAAACAGTGAATATACGCCATTTCCTTACGCCTAAGGAAATTAGAAAATCTTTGAATTGTATAAGAGAATAAAAATTTCTTGAATTGACACATGTGATTACATCCCAAGTAATGGGCGTTTTTTTAAGAGCAATAATGGCATTTACGGCATGTTCGAAACTTCGGTTATTTCCTCTCATCCAATTGTGATTATCTTCAAACCCATCTAAACTTATGGCTATAGATTTTAGACCTGCCTCAATAAGCTCATATAGTTTTTTTTCCGTCAATAACATTCCGTTGCTTACCATTCCCCAAATAAATCCTCGGTGTGTTATTTCACGGCCACAATCTATAATGTCAGACCTTACTAAAGGTTCTCCACCAGTTGTTACCACCATTATCTTATGTGGGTTTCTTTTTGCTGCCACATCATCAAGAACAATAGCGAAATCTTCAAACGGCATATCATCTGGCATGTCTTCTTTTCGGCAATCACTACCGCAGTGCAAGCAGTTAAGATTACACCGCAATGTGCATTCCCAAAAAATCTGCTGCAAGAGTCTTCGCTTCGTGCGTAATTCTACAAATTCTTGTATGGTCATATCAAAAAGTTAAATATTCACTTATGAGTAATAGTTGTGTAAATAACTACTTTTGAGAATTATCCTTTGCGGATTCATCGTGTTTTTCGACGTCCTTTTTATCAGTTTGAGTTGTCTGATTCTCACAATGTCCATCTCTTCGTGAATAATATCCACACTTATAACCATATTCTCTCTCAACATTCCATCGGGGAGAACCATAAACACATTCAAACGGTTCTTCTATGGTTTCAGGAGACAGACAGTCATCAACATCCGCTCTAGATATATCATCTATACTAATATCCTCTCTAATATCCTCTATTTCAAAATCAGTATGCTTTTTCCGATTATTCTGATTATCGGAAAGATCTATTGTTTCTAAAGAATCCACATCCATAAATTACTAACTTTAGTTTAATACTCCATTCTATTATTCAATTATTTTGGTGGAATTTACTTCTTATACATTTTTATATCAATACAACCTTCTTCATCCAATTGTCTTTTCTGAGAGCGAGTAAATTTCTTTTCAGAATAGCTCCAGCCCCCATCGCCCTCATTGGTGATATTTGCAATGTTACCATCGTAATAGATAATATGCATCCGTTTATACAAGCGGTTATTTACAAGATATAAGCACAACGTTGCAGACTTTTTGTTGATGGAGTTATTCCACACTTCATCTCCCCACTCCCGTGCATCATCAATGTATGAGCCTTCATCGAAGGATGAAAGAAAATCGAAAATATCTGACAGCAATCCCATTCGTTATTTCTTTTTATTATCAATTTTGGTTATCCCCCAAAGAACGAGGATTATAAATATGGCGATAACTACATACATAGTATCACCCTCACCGATATTTGAAAAAACTGATAATATGCTCATCTTTGTATCTTTTTATGGTTTGTTTGTTCCCAATCTTTTAAATCACAATAGTACTTCAAAGCCAACTCGATGGTGTCACGTTCCATGTTACACAGCATCTTCATTTCATTTTCCTCATAGTTTAAGCTCGTCATACACATACGACAAAAGCGTTGTGCCCAACAAGAAGAACAAAAATTGTTTTTTCTATCTGTAAATTCTTTTAATAGAGGAAGTGCCAATTGATCGTCAAAACCATATTTGACATTTCCAATCTTAGCTGTTTCACAGAACTTCTCACATGCGAACAAGTCTCCATCTACATTGATAAAACAAGAATAGAGTTCTTGAAAACAAGTCTTAATGTTCAGCTCATTAGGTAGCTTGCGAAGACTTCTTCTGTCAATAATGTTTATCAACTTTTGAAAAGAACCTCCCATTATCCCTTTATCTCCATTCACATAAGCCATGAACGCCTCTTTATAAAAACTATTCTTGACATCCCATGTGTCATACGAACGTGTAGAATCTAAGAAATCAGGAAGAATGTGGGATATATGCACTGGATAATGCCCTTTGAGGACTGGCTCGTCATCCCATATTTTTGCAAGCTGCTTGACAGCATTCCAAGAATACACTGTGGACAGAAACCTAACCCTTTGCTCAAATACGAATGGGTATTTCCTTTTGAACAACTCTAAGTTCTTTATGATTGTTTCATAAGAGCCTTTGCCAGTGAGCGTCTTTCTACATTTATCGTGCATCATCTTGTTACCGTCAATAGTAATATTAACAAGAAAATGTTCAAATGAAGCAATCCAATCAACGACACTTTCAGTAAGTGCAAGTCCATTTGTTGAGAGAGAAAATCGTATGCGCTCGCCAAATATGGTACATAACTGTTTTACAATCCATTCAATTTTCTTTCTTGCCAATAATGCCTCACCACCATAAAAGCAAACTGTAATCTCTGGAGCATCTTTGTCCGCATGTGATTTTATAAATTCAACAACATCACTCAGCAATTCATAAGATATTTCTTTCTCATTATGCGCTCTGCGGTCTCTATAATTTCCTGAATAGCAACAATAGGAACACCTAAGATTACACTGTTGCGTCATCTCTATTGTGAACATAGTAATCCTACTACCGTCAACAGTTGTAGGTTGGTTGAAACATACAACAGGACAAGTTTCTTGTTCTTTATATTTCGAATAAGGACTTATCCTGTTGTCTGTTACATCATACCACAGTTTCTTTCCTGATGATGTTGTGAATCTATGCATACGTTTTAGTGAGAATAACCGTAATCTGCGTATTTATAAGTACTACCTGTATTGTATCTGCATTCTGCTCGACAATCGCATGTACCTATTTCTTTTTCATCGTCAGTTTTCTCAACAGAACTTGGTTCGTTATAGTGAGATGGTTTAACACTTGGTTGTTCGGCAGTTTCTGTATTGCCAAGTAATCCGCTCTTGTCCACGTCATCAACCATTTCATCTGTCTTTTCACAAGTTTCTTGAACTTTTCCATACATCATCTCATTATAAGCCGTCAAAGGGTCATCAGACTCATAAAGTACATGATAAAGTTCCTTTTGTGAATACGCATGGTCATGACCATCTATCATATTATGAGCAACTTCCGAACTGAAGCCAGCATTACGCAGCTGTTCATAAGTCGGGAAAGGATGCTCTGCATCAAACCCTGAGTCAAAAGGACTGTTGTGAGACATTCCCAACAAGTCTTCGTTCTGATTAACTAATCCATCTGTTGATGGCATTATGCCCTCATTAAAATTCATATCGTCCATAACATTTATATTTTTGAATGTGATTAACTATCCAACTACATATTGTCTGCCATGGTGTCTGAACCATAATCAAACATATTGTCCATTGGTATTACTTCTGAAGTGACATCATTGTCAGAGAAATCTATATGCGACCATCCTTCATCTGTGTCATACATATTTAGAGAGTCATCTATAGTTCCAAAACTATCACTGTCATAAGCATAAACGAAATCATCGTATGACAAATCATCAGTGATACTTAATAAATGCCCATCTGTATAATAAGGCACATACCCCAATTCATCTACTTGCCAAATATCCGTAAACTCATTGTGGAAAGGGAACTCTTGCAATGTATAGTCGGTTGCAAAGTTTGAAACCTCCATACTTTGTGTTTCAGCGTTGTACTGATAAGGAGCTGGCTCATCTGTTGCCATCATAAAGAAGTTGGAATCCCTCCATGAATGGGCGAACCTCTCAAAATCATATTCCATGATAGAGCCGTTTCCAGGGTCTGTTAATACGACCGTAGAATTCTCAGGATTATTGGGGTCTATATTGACACTTGTGACAATAAGAGCATGGTCAGCATTTGTAAGATTACGATAGAAGTCATATTCCTCAGAACCCGGTTCTGCCCATAGCTCATGTGAATCCACACTTACAATCACTCGATGTCCATCCTTCAATTCATTGATAAGGTCATACACAGATTCACAATGCTGTGAGTGTGTCCCTACATTGCAAGTTTCAAGCAAATTTCCAACATCGCTGGGTTTAGTACCACTTCCGTGATACCAACCTTGCTCTGTTGCGTATGCCGTCAACTCTTCTTTCGGAATCTGTATTCCATAATCACGCAATATCATTTCTTGGCAGCGAATTGCACATATCGGTTCGCGACCTTGAAAAATATTGGTATCAAACTCTGTATGAGTTACTTTTGGTCCAAATGTTAGCATAATCCTTTTGTTTAATACGGTAAATCAATAAAGCACTTATGGACTATTTTACTTCTATTGCTCCCCAGTAATTATTCAATTTGGTTAGTTCTGTACAATATTCCAATATTTTTTTGTTAATGTTTTCATCTACTCCCATTAAAGTCATAAGCTGATTAAGAAAATCAACTTCTTTATCATCTAGAACTCCATCTATACAAACAACTCGAATTGCCGTTTCGAGTAAAGTTTTCTTTTCAAGAGCATCCGTTGTATTGCAACAAATATCTTCTATAGTTCTTTCTGGTGTTGTTATAGGTTCTGTTAATGGAACTGATAACAGTGCCATAGAAAGTTCATTTAGTAATTCTTTCTCCTTTTCAAGAACAACACCATCACTAAACATCGCATAAATCGCTATGTCAACAATATTCTCATTTAGTTTCTGTTTCTGTACTAAATTCTCAACGACATTGTTTGGTATTGTTCCATTTTCAGCAAGCATTTTTTCTTTATATGCTAAAACTTCATCAAAACCAGCAATAATATCTTCATACAAAAATGTTAAGGTTCCATTTTCTTTTTTCTTAACTGCAGCTCCTGCTAAAGATAGTAAGAGTGACTTTCTTATATCTCGTCCAGAAAAGCCTTCTATTTTTTCTGATATAGCATGGTATTCCTTTTCCGATAGGGGTTTTGCAAGAGGGAACTGTTTTGGGAGCATCCTTTTAATAAGCAGTATTCTATTATTAACATCAGGAAGATCAAATCTTATAGAATCTATGATTCTTGATTTAAATGCTTCATCTACATCCTTCAGTAGATTAGTTGAGAAAATAACACAGCCATTAAATTCCTCCAACAGTTGAAATAGTTCATTTGACATTCGATTATAATGTTTATCGGAACTACTCTCCGTATTTTCTATTCTACTACTTAAAAAAGAGTCTGCTTCGTCAAAAAATAGTACACAATCATTATCTTCAGCGAATTTGAAGATTGCATGCAAGTTTTTGGCACCTTCCCCAACCCATTTTGATTCTATTTCAGCATAGCTTGAATGTACAATAGGCTTCTGTAAATAGTTACCTATAGCTTCAGCTGTCATGGTCTTGCCAGTCCCGGCAGGACCATAAAAGCACAATATGGATTTAGTCGCTTTATCGACAGTTGAGAATCCCCATTCCTTGAAAATAAGCTCCTTATTTTCTATTATAGACAAAGCACGTAAAATACGTTCCTTGGTTTCATGATTTAAGACAATATCGTCAAATGTCCATTTGGGATCTTTTGCATAAAACACGGGAGCATCTTCATCTTCTTTTGGATTTATTGACTTATTGTCTTTTTCTGAAGAGTATTCTGTTAGACCTATTGCTATTAAAAGCGAGCTAAAAGAATTAGGCAAAACTAAATGTCCTAATCTGTTCCTTACAGAATAAAGAAATGCATCACCATCTAGTGCTTGTGACATGACTGAAAAAATTCTGTCTGTATGTTTGTGACTATTATGAAGTTCTTCATCTGTTGGATTCACAATCAAAGTAATACATAACTCAACTTGACCATTTTTAATATAGTCAATATTCTTGTTTAATATCATATTACTTAACTGTTTCTCTACATTGTCAAGTAAAGAATTCACTTCTAATGTAGAATTACAATTGTTAATCTTGCGTATATACTTTATATCTATCATATTCGAATTCTATGGTATTTTTTTACATTTCCATTTTTACATTTCACTTCTATACTCTTAGTTGTTCCATCTTTCATTCTTGCATTAAGATGGTAAGTCGTTCCATACTCTGTGTCGTATTTATGCGAAATATTTTCTACATCTGCATATATGGTGTCAGGAACTTCTGTTCGTATTTTAGACCACAATGTTTCTTCTGTAACGTAGTCTATGTACAATACTAAAGCTCCTGCACACAATAAAGTCAAAGCTAATATTTCTAAAAACATTATTCTACAGGTATTTCAAAAATCTTACCGTTTCTAACAGAAAACAAATCATCAGAGATACTGTTAGGAATTACAAGTTTTCTTTTTATAACTTGTTTCGATGTCTCATCTACTATAACTATAAGTATACATCTGTCTAAATCTTTCTTAGAAATTTTTAGTGCCCCTTTTAACGCATCTTTCGTTGCGGTATTAGGAAGAATATCTACATGAATCTTTACATATTCATTAAGTTTATCTCCAACCACATTGTCAAGCCAGTCAATAATGGCTTTCAATGACAACTGATTTATTCGTTGCATATCTGCATTGTCCAATATATCGGTAACTACTATTCTATTTCGAACAATTCTATATATAAAATATGATATTACTGCAACAGATGTTATGCATGTTGAAACTAAAAATGTTGTATTATGTGTCATCTTCATTAATCTGTTATTTTAGATGCATAAATTCTATTTCTTTTATGTGCAGAGGTAATTGTAGAGTCAAAGCCTCTGTCAGAACCTACAATTTTTGCTCCACAAATTCTTCCGTTTGAATCCGTAACATATCCAAGGCTTGCTTTTCCTTCTCTTGCTTTTCTTGAATATGTCGTTCCAAATTCTTTGTCATAATTTTCTATAACAGTCACTACTTCTGGAGTTTGAGGAAGTACTCCAGCTTCACTATCACCACCACTAAAGAAATTTCCTATAGCATTGATGATAGAATCTATCATGTCATCAATCCATTCAAAAAAAGCTTCTATTGCAGAAAAAATAACTCCTACAAGCCAAAATACGGATTCAAACAGAAACTCCGCTACGGCACATACTACATCCCAAACTTTGCTTGCGACATTTCTTGCGCCTTCCCATATACTACTAAATAATCCCATATTTAATCTTCAAAAGGTATTACATATACAGATTTTCCATTATACAAATCTTTCATCTCTTCTGTATCAGCATCGCAAATAAAGCAGATTTTGGGAGTGTCACTCAATGTGAACTTATCGTCTTTAGCAAGGAATGCACAATAGACAAGTTTATTCTTTGCAACGTACTTTCCTCGTACGACATAAACTTGATTTTTGTTTTCAATGTCATTTTCATCGATAGCATCCAACCATTCCAAAACATTTTTCATAGACATACCTGTTCCCATCTTTTTGAAAGGAATCTTTCCGTTGTCAACACCATTAACAAAGAAAGCCAGAATGCTTTTTAGTTCATCAATTTTGTTCGAGGTTTGCTTCTCATCTCCCCAAGGGTCTGAGGGTGAGCAATTCTCTTCATCACTCATGTTGCGTCCCATAAGACGATAGCCATTTTCAACAAGTTTGCGAGCAACTCGTTCTCTTAAGCTAAGCTGTTGTTTGTCTGAATTTTTCATTTCTATTTTTCTTAGTAAATAATCACTTGATAAATCTATAGAATAGAAATCTTTCATTGTTCTATCACCAATGCCACACTTTAATGTTTTATTCAAAATGGCAAAGTATACAACAGTGTTGCATTTTTCGTAAATACATTCTGAATAATCATTAGAGCAAAAGGTTCCTATTAATATGTCTGAATTCCATACACAAAAGACAAAGTATATTGGACGAAGAGCGTCTTTTTTCAAAGAACTAACTAAATTACATAGACTTTCATACGAAGTATCAACTTCTTCGATAACCTCTATTCTCTCTTCTTTCTTGATACAGAAGTTCTTTACCATCTGTTCAATTTTCTCGGATAATGTCGATGTTTTTCCATAATCGCTTAGAACATTAATTTCCGACACACCTACATTTGCATTCTTCTCTATTGCTCGAATCTGTTGATTTTCTAAATCCGTATACAGTTTCGGGGTTGTAGTATTCTTTATTGAATGAAGATAATTTATCGATGTCCCTACATTAAATTGTGCGCAATTAGGATATTCCTTTAAATTATTTGCATTATTCGTGTCTATGAGAGAATTCATCGAAGTTACTTTGTTGATTTTGTGTAAGACGGGTAATATATGATAAACGCCCCAAAAATACTTATCCGCAACAAAACCAATTAAGCTTTCAAGGTAAGGAACTAACTCTTCAATTGTATTATTTAAAAAGTCATCCGTCATTTCTACTTTCGTTTCTTTATTGTAGTCGTAAGAGAAAATGCGTTTTTGTTTTTCAATATTTCCATGAGGAATATCTATTCTGAAAGGAAGTTCACAATCTTTTCCCATCCCCCAAAGCTTCACTCTGAAATGCAACCAAGGGTCAAAATATGGTGTAACAACAAGCACGGGAATATTTTTCAAGTGTGTTTCCAACAAACCTATATCATCAAGGTCTATAAGATTAGGCTGCGATACACCATACTTTAATGAACGACGATTCCAACCTCCACCATAATATACAATTGGATGCGTAGATTGGGCATTCCAGTGATTGTTCATCTCTGCCTCCAATCGGAGGTCAATGTCATCATAAAACATTTCATTGAACCAGTCGCAATTAGAAGGTGTAAAGATACAATGCAAATTAATGGATTGCGCTGTACCATTAAACAAACTTCCAAATGACTCACCTTTCATGATGAAAGGCAATACATTAAGAGGCCAATTTTGGATAGTAAAACTATGTGCAAAGTTTTCAAGCAGAGAATCGTAGTTACTATTTATGTCCTCAACCCGCTCTTTATGTACTTCCGCTTCAAGTTCCAAGGCAAGTTTTGCAGACTCTGCTTGCAACTTACGCATTCTTTCGAAGTCATGTTCTGCGGCTGCTTTCTGAAACTCACGCTGTTTTTCCTGAATTTCTGTATTCTTCTTGCTATTGGCGTAATTATTGAAAAATTGCATTCCAATACTTGCCACCATCATTGTAATTGGATCCATTACTATTCCTCCAAAGATTTATGGGTTAAACATTGAAGTTCCTTAGATGCTTTTCCTGCCTCTACCGCAAGTTGCTTGATTTCATTTTTCGTTAGTAAATGCGAAGGACAATCGGACTTCTCTAACAAGTCATTCATCGTTCTATACTCATTCAACATAAACGAACATAGCTCCTTATTATCCTCATTCACCAGCGACTGTAACACATTTGGATTATGTTTCAAATAGTTAGGGAGTGTAGGAACACGCCCTTGCGTCATCAGCATATAACTGTCACGAGCACAACCTGATACAATCGTAGAGATTAATGTTATTCGGTCTTGAATAGCTTTTTTGCCTTCCACAGTAAACTTTTGCTGAGGTGCGAGATATTTCGTTGGACAAGGAATTGAGAACAATGGTCGTATCATTGGCTTTGCTTCAGATTGAGCTTCCCACATTGATGCAGTAAAATGTATGCTTCCACCTTGAAAGAAAGGAGATATAACCAAAGTAGGAATGTTACTCATTATAGCATGCAAATTCAATATTGCGGAATTGTGGGCTACATCCTTGTCACACCATCTACGATATACAATGTTTCCAAGTTGCATTTGGGTTTTATCCAACTCATTACATATATCATTATAGTCCAATGCTGCTTGCTTTGTATGCAGAAGAACGATATTCAAAGGACAATCACTATTGTACCCTAATGCCTTATAACTCTTGGCTGCATCCAGTAATTGCGGTATTACTTTCTGCTTGATAGGCAAACATTTCATAAAAAATGTTCTTAACTCTTCTGTCTTATGCTGCAAAACAGTCTGTTCAAATCTCTCTTCAGCACGATACTTACGTGCAACAGCCATTTTGGCTCTTATGTCAGCTACTTTCTGAGCTTCAAGTTCATCTTGAAACTCTTCCTTTGCTTTGCGGAGTTCTAACTGGTGTTGTTGCGCAATATCCGCTTGTCTGTCTTGTTCCTTACGCCTGTCATACCCAAACACAGATTGAAGTGTTGAGCAGATTAGCATATAGGGACTAAAACATGCTTGTTGGTTTCCGTTCATATCTATAAATTGTTTAAATCTGTATTGTCAAAGTCTATGTGTCCATCACTCATTGTATTACTCAAATCTGTTCCCCAATGCTCAGATGTTATATCAGAAAAGTCTTCATCTAATCCTATATGGTCACCTATTGAAAAACTATCATCTTCTGTCCCCATTGTGTCAGCTTGAAAAGGGGCTACAGCACAAGCTGCAACATCTAAATTTCCCCAATCGCCAATATTCAAATAATCATTGTCATCTATTTGTGGAATCTCAAAATCAGTAGAATAAATATCATCAGGAACAGTCAATTGCAAAGGTTCATAATTTGCAATCGTATCATCTATAGCATGGCAACTCGACATGATATCTTGCAAAGAATCATCAGAATGGATGGCTGATGCAATCTCATTCATCCCATCCTCTGTAAGATTACCATCCAAATATGCAGCAAATTTTTCAATACTTACAGGTGGTACAAAATCTTTATGCATGACGTACCTCCTTTCTGAAAATTCGCTCATATTGTTCTTTTGCGAGTTTATGTTTGTTATAATAGTTCTCCAATGACATACCCAATTCTTTTGCTGTTTCCTCATTGGTCTTCAGCTCCAAATAACGCAGGCGTATCAACTCGCTGTAACGCTTGTTTGGCATCTGCTTGATGATTGTTAGAGCATCTTGACGATTGAGATTAGAAAAATCTATCTCTATAGAGCCATAAATGGAATCCGTTCTATCACTGTCATCGTCACTTTCTTTTATATTGGAGTAAGATATTTGCTCATGCTTGGGCATTTTCCCTTTTATTTCAAACTGCTTGTAGCAATAAAACAAACATGCTGTCTTCAACCAACTTGTCAATGTGCTCTCACCTCTGAAATTTTCCATTTGGCATTTTCCTGTAGCTTTGCTTGGAGCGAGAACAACAATGTATATCTCGTCTATAAACTCCTTGCAATTTGCACAATCAGTATAGTAGTTGTCATAGATGGACTTAAACAAAGGATAGCATTGTTGGTAAAAGTATTTGCGCGTAACCATTTCATCCTTGTTTATCAATGACTTGGCTATTTGCAAATCTTGTGTGAATATCTTTTTTACAATCATTGCTATATCTATATCATAAGGTACATTAACCTTTTACTTCTGTTTGTCTTCTACCACCTCACAATAAGCACTCGGCACGTATGCCGTCATAACAGTCAGCAGGTTGTCCACTACAATACCCACTCGCTGCTGTCCTTTATGACGTGCCACTCTTCCAACAAAACCTTTAAACTCACCTTTAACCACTCGCACTAATTGACCTTTCTCAAATTTTTGAATTTCTTCAGAAACAATGATAACATCATCTTCTTCTGAAGTACACGCAATTTGGAGACTTTTCATCTGATAGTCGGGAACTATTAATGGAGTCTTTTCGATTCTGCGACCAATGTGGACGTGTCGATAATAAAAACGAAGGAAGGAGAGGTTTACGTTGTCGTAAACATAAGTCTTGAGTTGTTCTTCGGTGCCGTAGGCGAAGAAAATGTTTGGTAAACGTGACTCGGTAACAACTTTGCGTTTACCATTTATGAGTTTAACCGAATTGATTGTAGGATAGAAAGCCGTAACACCTTTGGATTTCATATAGTCGTATGCTGTCTTTTCTCTGCCGTAAGTGCATCGTAGAGCATACCAATGTGGAGTGTCTTCCCCCGTTTGCGCTTTAGGCATTACTGCTAAATGTGCACTTCTGGTGGACACCCCTGTATGTGAGCTCTCGGCTTTTATAAAACTTTGAGCTTCGGGGAGGGCGTTGGAGATAAATCCAGCGCTGGGAGGGATTTCACCACCTCCATAGGTGTGTACATCTTTTAGTGTACGTTCATCGACTTTCATATCGGTGTTAACTTATTCTAAGCAGAACCCAGTTAAAAAAAGGCAAAAAAAGAGCGTGGAATCGTCCTGTTGTCCATTCCACACACTGAGGCTCTTCCAACTGCCTA
>OKRS01001509.1_pt1 | contig 15086 bp, 10 predicted proteins | sample 1601191 | NCBI WGS metagenome assembly OKRS01 (sample SAMEA3541509, study PRJEB24748) | human gut metagenome | biome: human gut; feature: human-associated habitat; material: faeces | place: China | collected 2012
GTTGATCCGATCATTGTGTGGAACGGTTACATTCTGGACGGACATAACCGTTACGCAATTCTGAGAAAACATACCTTCATCGAACACGAGATCCGGGAATTGGAGCTTGCGAGCCGCCAGGAGGCGCTGGTCTGGATCTGCAACCACCAGCTTGGCCGGCGCAATCTGACACCGGAACGAAAGAAATTTTTGATTGGCAAACGCTATGAAGCAGAAAAAACAAATCGACAGCAATCGTGGAAACCAGTACACTTCTGCTAGAAAAGATGCTGGGGAGCAAATTGATCCCCAGCAAAACTGCTCCAGCAGGCATGTCACCCGACAGCGGATCGCAAAAGAAACAAACACCAGCGAGGGCTATGTGCAACGTGCCGAAAAGTATATAGTGGTTGATGCTGTTCACAGACATCCCGCTATCGGTCAGGTGGACAACGTACTGTTTGAATCCTGCTTTATTCACGGCTAACTGCTCATCTGAAAGGAACTTCAAGAACCGTATAATATCATACCGATAGCCGTTCAACGTGGCTTCTGCCGTGCCAGAATACTTCTTTTCGTCCAAAAAATCTTGCTTTAGATTATCAAACCGGACTGCATTCTTCTGAATCTTCTTCATTTTTGTACCTCTGACCTCTAAAATTTTTGAAAAAATCATAGGTACAAGCCCAAAAAGCCCGCATAAAACAAAAAAGACGACAAACCGTTTGATTCAACGATTTATCGTCCCTTTGGTGCGCTCGAGGGAACTCGAATCCCTGGCCCTCTGATTAAAAGAGCCCACCGGGCAGAACACTCTGATTTTAGAAGTTTTGAGTTTACGTCGTTTTTGCGCAAAGCATCGTGATTTTCTGCCCGGCAATTTCTGCACCCTTTGTCGTATTTTGCAAATCAGAGTACCCATTGCATCCCTTGAAACCGTGCAAAAACAGTGCAGAAACCGTGCACTTACTCTGGGACAAATAAAAAATGATGATTTTTGATCCATGACTTGGTGGCGATTTGAGTGACCACAAAGGTAAATTTGATACACGGAAAGAAGAATGCCCACTCGTCTGAGGAGTTCTCAGGGGAGTGGGCATTCTGTATAATGGCGTTTTCTATATGTCACTTGCCACTTTTAGCATGGAGGTTGCCATTTGGGGAAAGAAGTGTCTGCTTTTTTATATGGCAAGTTTCCGCACTTTCCGCATTACTTTCCACACTTTCCGTACCCCATGAGATATGAACACCTGCTAAACTTTTTCAGAGATTGCTACTTTTTAAGGCGTAGTTTCTAAATCTTGCCTAAAGGATGCTACATTTTGGCTCAAGGTCGCTAAACATAGCGCACAGAAAATCCCACAATAATATAATTAAACTTATGATAATCCAGATTATATTATTTCTTGTAAACTGCATCTTCCTGAATCAGAATCAGGTTGGAATTCTCCGCTGCCATTTCCACCAGTCGATCTGTAAAGCCGCTCTTGGAGAACAGCCCGTACATAATTTCGTAGCCCTTAAAGGCCGCTGTAAGTTCTTTGGACTGCCCCTTTTCTTGCAAGGCAGAGTAGACCGCCACATCCACAGGTTTCGCATGGTACTTGCACTCACCGAGGAACAGCCGCTTATGCTGATGGTCCACCGCTGCAACATCGATCTCTGTGTCTCCCTCGTTGTCGTTGCGCCAGTAAGAACCAATGCGTGAGGGTGCAAAATCGATCTGCCCCTTTCGGCACAGCTCCGCAAAGATGTTCCGGCAGATGCTCTCATAAGCGAAAGCCACAAATTTTTGCTTAAAGTCTTTGCCCATCTCGTCCAGCACGATCTGTTGGTTGTCCAGTTCCAACTCCCCCTTGAATGGGTACACATAGCGGAACCAGAAGCGGATGAAGTTGTCCGAAACATAGTACAGACTCTTCCGGGAACGCTCTGGATTCTTTTCGGTGATGGGAACGTTCTTGATAACAAAACCAAGGTCGATCAGTGTTTTAAGGTACGGCGTAATAGCCGAAGTGTCCTGTTCCATTGTCATGCTGATCTTGCTCAGCTTGTGGTTGCCGTCCGAAATCGCTTTTAGCACAGAAAAATAGTTGATAGGCGTCTGAACTTCCTCGTGGAGCAAGAAATCCGGTTCTTCATACAAAAAGCCATTTTTCGACAGTACCACACGCCGAATCTGCTCCACCAGCGGCTCGTCCGTCTGGAAAAACTCCATATATTTCGGTACACCGCCTGTAATGGCATACTGCTCCACCGCCTGCTCAAACGACAGGTTTTGCGCCGCATACACGTCCGTGAATTGCAGCGGCATCAGCCGAATCTGCGCCGTTCTGCGGCCATAGAGCGGGCTGTCATAGGCTAGAGCGTGCTTTTTCATCATGCTGATCAGGGAACCGCAGAGAACCAGCATCACGTTATGGTCTTTCAGCACTTCATCCCATGCGTTTTGCAAGATGGACGGGAAATCCGGGTTCGTCTTGACCAGATACGGAAATTCATCAATGACAAGCACCTTTTTCTCGTCCGGGTGGTCATCTGCTACCACTTGGAATAAATCCAGCCAGTCGGTGAATGTGACCTTGCTGAGCATGGGATTCTTCGTGGTACGGGAAAGCACCCCGGCAAACCGCTTCATGCTCTGGGCTTCGCTTTCTGTGGTTGCCAAAAAGTAGAACGCACGTTTATCTTTGATAAACTCTTTAATCAGCGTCGTTTTTCCAACACGCCGCCTGCCGTAAATCACCACAAAGCCGCTGCCGCGCTCTAATTCTGCATTCAGCGTTGCCAGTTCGGATGTTCTGCCGATGAAGTCCATACCGTTCACCTCTCGCTTAATATAATTTGGATTATGATAATATCGATTATATTATAACTGTTCTGCACAAAACCGTCAATAGGACGAAACATCGAATTTTCAACATCAAATTCATACAATGTAGAAAACTCCGGGCTTCCCCCTTTTGCAGATTGAACCGATCCCGAAGAAACGGTATAATAACAGTATAACAAATTATTGTTTGTCGAGCTCATTTTCTCGACACGCAGGAGGAACATACATGGTAACCGGAGAACTGAAAAGCAAAATTGACAGCCTGTGGGAAATTTTCTGGACGGGCGGCCTGACGAATCCCTTGGACGTGATCGAGCAGATGACCTATCTGATGTTCATTCACGACCTCGATGAAAGCGACAACACTCACGCCAAAGAAGCCGCTATGCTGGGTCTGCCCTACAAGAGCATCTTTGCGGGCGAGGTGCAGGTCGGAGAGCGCACTGTGGATGGAGCACAGCTCAAGTGGAGCGTTTTCCACGATTTCCCGGCAGGCAAAATGTACTCCACCATGCAGGAGATGGTGTTCCCCTTCATCAAGAATCTGCACGGCGACAAGGACAGTGCCTACGCCAAGTACATGGGTGATGCCATTTTCAAAGTGCCCACGCCGCTGATGCTGGATAAAATCGTGACTGCCATGGACGGAATGTATGAGCAGGCGGCGCAGCTTTCCAACACTGACATTCGCGGCGATATCTACGAATACCTGCTTTCCAAGCTGGCAACGGCAGGTGTCAACGGCCAATTCCGCACGCCGCGCCACATTATCCGCATGATGGTTGACCTGATGCAGCCCCGCGCTGACGATGTGATTTGCGACCCGGCCTGCGGCACGGCTGGCTTCCTTGTGGCCGCTGGCGAATATCTGCGCGAAAACCGCAAGCAGGAAGTGTTTTTTGACCGCAAAAACAAAGACCACTACATGAACCACATGTTCCACGGCTTCGACATGGACCGTACCATGCTGCGCATCGGTGCTATGAACATGATGCTCCACGGCGTGGACAACCCATTCATCGAGTACCGCGACAGCCTGAGCGACCAGAACCCCGACAAGGACAAATACAGCCTGATTCTGGCAAATCCCCCATTCAAGGGCAGTTTGGACTACGACATTGTTTCCACCGACCTGCTCAAGCTCTGCAAGACCAAAAAGACCGAGCTGCTGTTCCTCGCTCTGTTCCTGCGGATGCTGAAGGTCGGCGGACGCTGCGCCTGCATCGTCCCGGATGGCGTTCTGTTCGGCTCTTCCACTGCACACAAGGCGATTCGCAAGGAGATCATCGAGAACAACCGTCTGGAGGCTGTCATCTCTATGCCCTCCGGCGTGTTCAAGCCCTATGCGGGCGTTTCTACTGCCATCCTGATTTTCACCAAGACCGGCCACGGTGGCACGGATAACGTCTGGTTCTACGATATGAAAGCCGACGGCTTCTCTCTGGACGATAAGCGCAGCCCGACCACGGAAAACGACATCCCCGATATTATCGCCCGGTTCCACAACCGGGAAGCTGAAGCCACCCGTGAGCGCACGGAACAGAGCTTCTTTGTGCCGAAAGAGGAGATCGCGGGCAACGACTATGATTTGTCCATCAACAAGTATAAAAAGACCGAGTATGTGCCGGTGGAGTATCCTTCCACACAGGAAATTATGGCACAGCTGCGTTGTTTACAAAAGAAGATCGACGCAGAGATGGACGCTTTGGAAGAACTTTTGAAATGAAACAATTCTAATTTGTGGGAGAGAGCAATGAAGAAAAGGCTTGGAGATTATATTCAGGAATACTCTGTAAGAAACAAATCAGGCGAGGATATTCCTGTTTATAGTATAACGAACTCGCAGGGATTTTGCAGAGACTATTTTAGTAAAGAAGTTGCAAGTAAGGATAAAACCTCTTATAAAATCGTGCCGAGAGGGTGTTTTGCATATAATCCGTCGAGAATCAATGTCGGATCAGTTGATTGGCAACGAGATGAGGAACGTGTCATTGTAAGCCCACTTTATAATGTCTTTTCGGTCTCTCCTGAAATCGACCAGCAATATTTATATTACTATCTTAAAAGCAGCGCAACATCGTACAGAATAAAAGAGGTTGCTACTGGCAGCGTCAGAGACAACCTCAGACTCTCGATGCTTTATGATTTCATGATTGAACTGCCAAGTTTAGATGTCCAACGCCAAATAGTGTCAAATTTAGACTTATTGGCGTCTATAATTCGGCAGCGCAATCAGCAGCTCACCAAGCTGGACGAACTTATCAAAGCTCGATTTGTCGAAATGTTTGGTGACCCATATACCAACAGCAAGGACTATCCACTGAAAAAAGGAGAATCTTTTTTCAAATTGTCTAATGGCAAGGCTGTGCCAGAAAGCAAACGATTGAACGGCGGCATTCCGGCATACGGTGGAAATGGTATATCTTGGTACACTGATGAAAGCCTTTTTGATGCTGATACCATCGTTGTTGGGCGGGTTGGGTTCCAAAGTGGTAATGTCCATTTAGTAAAAGGGCCACTCTGGGTTACAGATAACGCTATGTACATGAGTTCCTGCGATTTTAGCCAGTATAATCTGACTTTCTTGATTGAGTTAATGGCGCATGTCGATTTTACGAAATTTCAAGATGCCGGTGATTTGAAAAAGATAACCCAAAAGCCGTTTATGCAATTTGAATATCTCTGTCCCCCTCTTTCCCTCCAAAACCAGTTTGCCGCCTTTGTAGCCGAGGTAGACAAATCAAAAGTTGAAGTGCAGAAAGCCCTTGACCAGACACAATTACTCTTTGACAGCCTGATGCAACAGTATTTTGGCTGATAATAAGCAACAACAGGCACTTTGCCGGAGCAGGATGTTGGTACACCAGAAAAGGAGTGCGCCAATATGGAAGACAAAATCGTGAAGATCATCAACGAGATGGCAGAGTACCTGAATGTTGCGCAGATGAAAAAGCTGCAAGAGGTGCTGTTGCAGACGTTTTCCGAATCCGAAGCGCAGAAAGAGCAGATCTCCAACGAGGAATATCTGAAGCTGTTCCTTGATGCCAAGAAAATCGAGGGCTGCTCTGAGCGCACCATCCAGTATTACCGCGTTACCGTGGAGCGGCTGCTGCAAACCGTGGACACGCCCCTGCGCAAGATGACCACCGAAGAGATCCGGCGGTATCTGGTGGAATATCAGAAGATCAACAACTGCGGCAAAGTGACCATCGACAATGTGCGCCGGAATATTTCCAGCTTTTTCTCGTGGCTGGAAGAAGAGGACTACATCCTCAAAAGCCCCATGCGCCGCATTCATAAAATCAAGACCAAACAGCCCGTGAAAGACACCATTTCGGACGAAGCCATTGAACGCCTGCGGGATAACTGCAAATGTGCGCGCGATCTTGCCATGATCGACCTGCTGTATTCCACTGGCATTCGTGTGGGAGAGCTGGTGAATCTGAACATTTCAGAAATCGACTTTGAAGCCCGCGAGTGTGTAGTGTTCGGCAAAGGCGACAAGGAGCGCCGGGTTTATTTTGATGCCAAGGCAAAGCTGCATTTACAGGACTATCTGCGCTCCCGCACCGATGCAAACCCGGCGTTGTTTGTAACGCTGGATGCCCCGTTTGACCGCTTGAAGATCAGCGGCGTGGAGATCCGTCTGCGGGAGTTGGGCCGCGAGCTGAATCTGGACAAGATCCACCCGCATAAGTTCCGCCGCACCATGGCAACTCGTGCCATCGACAAGGGAATGCCCATTGAGCAGGTGCAGAAAATCCTCGGTCATTCGCAGATCGGCACCACCATGCAGTATGCAATCGTGAATCAGAACAACGTCAAGACCTCCCACCAGAAGTTTATCGCCTGAAAAGGCAACTTCTAATTTGTGGGAGAGACAGATGGCTAAGCTATTAGAGATAACAGGTAAGGCTATTTCAGGCGAGTGGGGTCAAGATGACGATACTGGTACAGGTATTCCTGTGCTCAGAACTACGAATTTCACCAATGAAGGCTTTGTAAACTATAAAAATGTCGTAACTCGTTCGATTTCAAAGAAAAACATTGCGGAAAAGTACTTGAGACATGGTGATGTTATCATTGAGAAATCAGGCGGAAGTGATAAGCAGCCTGTCGGTCGTGTGATTTTCTTCGAGGGTGAAGAAAACAAATACCTCTTTAACAATTTCACCGGATTGCTTCGCGTTCAAAACCCAGAAGAATGGTTGCCTAAGTATGTTTTCTATGCCCTTTATGCGTATTATCGCAATGGTGGAACGAGAGCATTTGAAAACAGGACAACTGGGCTTCATAATTTGCAAGTAGACAACTATGTAAAAAGTGTCGATATTCCAAAACTTTCCTATCGAAAGCAACAGCACATTTGCGAAACCCTCGACCATGTGCGCGATGCCGTTGCATATCGGGAGCGGCAGCTCACCAAGCTGGATGAACTTGTCAAAGCTCGATTTGTCGAAATGTTTGGGGATATGCTACTGAACTCCTTAGAATGGCCCGAAAAGCCATTGGAAGGTCTTGCGGATATCGTTTCTGGAATTACAAAGGGTCGTAAAACAACGGAAACGGGATTGATCGAAGTTCCGTATATGGCAGTTTCAAATGTAAAAAGCGGGTATATCGACTGGACTACGATCAAAACGATTTTGGCAACAAAGCAGGAAATTGAGCAGTATCGTTTGATGCCAGATGATATTTTAATGACTGAAGGTGGTGACCCTGACAAAGTAGGCCGTGGTGCTATTATCAAAAATCCATTAAAAGATTCCATTCATCAAAATCACATTTTCCGTGTGCGACTTGATAAGAGCGAACTTTTGCCCGCTTACTTTGCTGAATATCTGCAACATCAAAAAGCAAAGCGTTACTTTTTGGGCTGCGCCAAACAGACAACAGGTATTGCAAGTATCAATATGCGCCAGCTCAGAGCGTTACCTGTCTTAATTCCCCCTCTGCCCCTCCAAAACCAGTTTGCTGCCTTTGTAGCCGAGGTAGACAAATCAAAATTGTTCGCAGAACTTTTTGCGCAAAGCACTTGCATTTTGGCTGAAAATCGTTCAAAATAGAAGCCGGGAGGTGTGAGAATTGACCAACTTTGACTTTCTGAAAGATGACCCGCAGTTTTCCGGCTTTGCGGATGCCGCGATTGCTGCGGAGAAGATTCTGCCCATTGATGCGGCCACCGCTGCGCTGGACTGCCGCCGTGCCATGGAGTTTGCAGTCAAATGGATGTATTCGGTAGACAGCTCCCTCGTCAAGCCGTGGGATGATAAGCTCATCAGCCTGATGAGTACAGAAGAGTTTCACGACATTGTGGACGGTGATTTGTGGCGGCGGATGGATTTTATCCGCAAGCGCGGCAATGATGCCGCCCACGGAAGCCGCAGTATCAGCAGGGAACAGGCGGAGCTTTGCCTTGAAAACCTGTTTCTGTTCCTTGATTTCGTGGCGTACTGCTATGGAACAAGCTATCAGGAAAAGAAATTTGACGCTTCCCTGCTTACACAGCAGCCCGCTGCACCCGTTGCACAGCCCGCCCTGCCGGATGTGGACTTGGATGCACTTATCAAAGAAAACGCTGAGCTCAAGGCGCAGCTGACCGCCCGCCGCGAAACGCAGCAGCCCACCTATGTACCCAAGCCGCTGGAACTTTCGGAATACAAGACCCGGAAACTGTATATCGACTCCATGCTCACCGATGCCGGGTGGGTCGAGGGTAAAAATTGGGTCAACGAGGTCCCTCTGCCCGGGATGCCTAACAAGAGCGGCATCGGCTATGCAGATTATGTCCTGTACGGCGATGATGGCCGTGCGCTGGCTGTGATCGAAGCAAAGCGCACCTGTAAGGATGTTGCAGTAGGCCGTCAGCAGGCAAAGCTGTATGCAGATATTCTCGAAAAGCAGTTTGGCCGTCGCCCGGTGGTATTACTGACCAACGGTTTCGATACCCGCATTGTGGACAATATCTATCCCGAGCGCAAGGTCGCTTCCATTTACTCCAAGCGCGACCTTGAAAAATGGTTCAATCTGCAAGCCATGCGTACCAGCCTTGCAAATGTGGATGTAAACAAAAACATTGCCGGACGGTACTATCAGGAGGGGGCCATCAAGGCTGTCTGCGACAGTTTTGGCCGCAAGAACCGCCGGAAAGCCCTGCTTGTTATGGCAACAGGCTCCGGCAAGACCCGTACCGTCATTGCACTGGTGGATGTATTATTGCAGCATGGCTGGGTCAAGAACGTGCTGTTTCTGGCTGACCGCAACAGCCTTGTGACGCAGGCAAAACGAAGCTTTGTCAACCTCCTGCCGGAGCTTTCCGTGACGAATCTCTGCGAGGACAAAGACAACTTTACGGCACACTGCGTGTTCTCAACCTATCAGACCATGATGAACTGCATTGATTCCGTTCACGATGCAGAGGGCAAGCTGTTCACCTGTGGCCATTTTGATCTGATCATCTGCGACGAAGCACACCGCTCCATCTACAATAAATACCGCGACATCTTCCATTATTTCGATGCACCGCTGGTTGGCCTGACTGCCACGCCCAAGGATGAGATCGACAAAAACACCTACGAGATCTTTGACCTCGAAAACGGCGTGCCCACCTATGGTTATGAACTGGCGCAGGCCGTCAAGGATGGCTTTCTGGTTGATTTCCTCTCGGTGGAAAGCGAAGTCAAGTTCATGAAGAAAGGCATCACCTACGATGAGCTTTCGGACGAAGAGCGGGAAGCCTACGAAAACACCTTTGAGGATGAAAACGGCAACCTGCCGGCCAGCATTGATGCATCTGCTCTGAACAGTTGGCTGTTCAACAAGGACACCATTCGGCAGGTCTTGAATGTCGTTATGCAGAACGCCTTGAAAATCGACTACGGCAGCAAAATCGGCAAGACGATTATTTTTGCCAAGAGCCACGACCACGCAGAAGAAATCCTCAAAGTGTTCAATCAGGAATATCCACATCTGAGCGGCTATGCTATGGTGATCGATAATCAGCTCAAGTATGCGCAGAGTGCCATTGACGAATTTTCCGACCCGAAGAAGTTGCCGCAGATCGCTATTTCGGTAGATATGCTGGACACCGGCATCGATGTGCCGGAGGTTCTGAATCTGGTCTTTTTCAAAAAAGTCCTGAGCAAGGCAAAGTTCTGGCAGATGATCGGTCGCGGCACACGCCTGTGTCCGGGGCTTCTGGATGGCGAGGATAAAAAGAAGTTTTACATTTTTGACTTCTGCGGAAATTTTGAATTTTTCCGCATGAACAAAGGAAATGCCACCCCGAATATGATTGCCGTTCAGGGTGCGATTTTCGGCTTGCAGTTTGAGATCGCGTACAAATTGCAGGATATGCAGTTCCAGACGGAAGAACTGAAGGCGTTCCGTGCTTCGCTGGTGGAGCACATGGCCAGTCAGGTGCAAAAGCTGAACCGTGACAATTTTGCGGTCAAGCAGCATTTGAAGTATGCTGAATTGTATGCGGACAAAAATAGTTACAATGCGCTGACCTATGCAGATACCTTGATTGCCCGGGAAGAACTTGCCCCCTTGATCGAACCGGAGCCGGACGACCCGAAAGCACTGCGTTTTGATGCATTGCTGTATGGCATCGAGTTGGCATATCTTGCCGGGAAGCCGTATAATCGTGGCCGCAGCGAGCTGCTGAAAAAAGCGAAAGCGGTTGCGAGCGTGTCCAATATTCCAGAGATCGATCAGAAACGTGCGTTGCTTGAAAAAATTATCCAGACCGACTATATCAAAACTGCCGATGTGAACGAGTTTGAGCACATCCGAAAAGAGTTGCGTGACCTGATCAAGTACATTCCCATCGAGCGTGTACGGTACACCACAGATTTCTCGGACGAAATTCTTTCGACAGAATGGAAGGAGGCCGAGCTGGAAAACGATGATCTGAAAAATTACAAGGCAAAAGCTGAGTACTATGTACGGCAGCATCAGGATAATGCAGCCATTGCCAAACTGAAAGGCAACATCCCGCTCACTGCCGAAGATGTCAAAGAACTCGAAAAAATTCTTTGGAGTGAGGTTGGCACAAAAGAGGACTATGAAGCCGAATATGGCACAAAGCCTTTGGGAGAATTCGTGCGGGAAATCGTTGGTCTTGATATGGCTGCGGCGAAAGCTGCATTTTCGCAATATCTGGATGGTGCTAACCTCGACAGCCGACAGATTTACTTTGTTAACCAGATTGTCGAGTACATCGTACATAATGGCATGATGAAAGACCTCTCCGTTTTGCAGGAGCCGCCTTTTACAGATCAGGGAAGCATCGTAGAGGTCTTTACAGATTTGAGTGTATGGCTTGGTATTCGCAAGACCATTGAACAGGTCAACGCCAACGCAATCGCAGCGTAATAGAATATCTTCTAAAACGGTAAAGTGGATTTTATCCGCTTTGCCGTTTTTCTTTTTGTCTAAAATTGTGAAATTTTCAAAACTGTATTCCAAAACGGTCCTGCGGATTCCTATTAGTGTAGAGGCTTTCAAAATCTTTTGTAAAACGGCTTTCCGCTAGTTCTATAAGTGGATAATGAACAAAATCTATATTCTAAAATTAGGCAGTTCAACAAAATTTGAAAATCTGTATGCCAAACACCCATTTTAGAATGTTATAGGTAGAGGGGAACGTTGGAAAAATGAATTTTCTTTGAACTTTCAAAAGACCCGGTTTAAAAACACCCCTTAAAGTTTGTATAGGGTATAGGAAGTGTTTTCAAAAGTAAGCCAATTCACTACGGTATCACTGATGAAATTCCCCGATTCCTTACAAAGTCACATCGCACCTTGAAAATCGCATGAGCCACCCCAGCAGGATACCTCTGGTACTGAATGTGCATTCTGCGCGTCTTACCGGAAAATACGCCGGAGAAAATCGGGCAGGAACGGGCTGGGACAGAGTGGACAGTAGTTAAGAGCAAGATTCGCCTTTGTATACGAAACCGCTCCTGCGGACGATTTCTCCATGGCGGCATCTTGATGGGGATTGCGCTCCCCATACCCTCACATCGTGCAAAATCACATGATTTTGCCTGTTGGTGGCCTGCCACAGCAGGTCACAGCCGGAGTGCAGATGCACTGCCGGGAAAATCAAATTCTTGATTTTGGAAAGGAGACCCCATGCCAAGAACGAAGAAAAAAGTGAAATCTATCGTAAAGACAAAAGTAATCTCCGCACGAGTTACAGAAACAGTACATGAACTTTTACACCGGCAGGCAGAAGATGCCGGGATGACCCTCTCTCAATTTGCAGCGCAGATGCTGATGAAAGGTCGCGTGAATACCTCGTATGTGTTCTATGTCCACCCGGACGAGATCGAAGCCATCACACGGGAGTTTTCCGCCATCGGGAACAACCTGAACCAGATCGCGGCGTTCTTCAACAGTGGGGGTCTTCCATCACATGTCATGTGTGAAAACATCAACCATGCGATTTCCTGCATTTTTGAAATGCGGGAGCAGGTCGCAGAAATGGCAGGAAAGAACTATGGCAATATTAAAGCACATCGCAAGTAAGAGTTCCGATTATGGTGCTGCACTGGAGTATCTGATTTTCAAGCATGACGAGCTTCGGAAAACTCCGATCCTTGACCAGAACGGAAATCGCATCATGCGGGATGAGTTTTATCTGGACGGCCTGAACTGTGAACCCTATTCTTTCGATGCGGCCTGCCGACAGTTGAACCGTGAATATCAGAAGAACAAAAATAAGAATGAAATCAAAAGCCACCATTACATCATCAGCTTTGATCCACGGGACAGCACAGAAAATTGCTTGACGGGGAAACGGGCGCAGGAGCTTGGACTGGAATATGCAAAAGCTAATTTTCCGGGGCATCAGGCTTTGGTCTGTACGCACATGGACGGTCATAATGGCAGCGGCAATATTCATGTCCATATCGTAATCAACAGTTTGCGAAAACTGGATGTGCCTAAGCAGCCTTTTATGGAGCGGCCCATTGACTGCAAGGCAGGGTACAAGCACCATGTGACGAACGAATACCTGAAACACCTGCAGAAATCCCTCATGGATTTGTGCCGCCGCGAGTTTCTGCATCAGGTCGATTTACTGTCACCATCCAGAACGGGTGTGACCGAAGCGGAGTATTGGGCACAGCGGCGGCTGAATGAGAAAAAACAGGAAATCGAAACGGAAGGATTTACGCCCAATCCGACAAAGTTTCAAACACAGAAGCAGCTTATCCGGGATGCCGTTGCCGCTGCTCGTGAGAAAGCAATCTCGTATGAAGATTTTCAAAGCATCCTGCAGAATGAATATAATATTTTTGTCAAAACACAACGTGGTCGTTATAGCTATCTGCCGCCGGAACGGAACAAGTTCATATCGGAGCGTTCTCTGGGAGAAAGCAGCAAAAGAGAATGTCTGGAAGGATTCTTTGTTCAGAACGCCGAGAAGAATCTGCGGTACAAGGAAGATCCCATACTGATCTTTACGACCAGAACAAGGCTGCGGCTTGTTGTGGACCTGCAGGAGAATGTCAAGGCACAGGAAAATCTGGCCTATGCGCTAAAGGTCAAAATCAGCAATTTGCAGAAGATGGCCGAAACGCTGGTATGGGTACAGGAGAACAACATCAACGACCTGACGGAATTGAACGATCTGTGTAAGACAGCACAGGCCAATGCGCAGGCTGCGTATGATCGGCTGTCACAGACAGAGGATGAACTGTACAAAATCAATGAACAGATTCATTATGCGGGGCAGTACCTTTCTACAAAAGAGGTCCAGCAGCAATTTGCGAAGGCATTTTTTAAGAAAAAATTCCGTGCAGAGCATTCCAAGGAATTGGACGCCTATGCAGAATCCGTGAAATATTTCTGGGAAGAAAACGATGGAAAGCTGCCATCGCTGAAATCCTTGAAAAAACGGAAAGAAGAACTGACCAAAGAAATCGCGGAGAGAAAAAAGGCATATGTTCCCTTGCGGGAAGAATCCAGGCGTCTGGAAATTGCATCGGATAACGTGTACAGCATCTTCCGAAAAACCGATGAAATGAAATCCGACCTTGCATGGAAACGCGAGTGGGCGGCAAAAGTCCGCGAAAAGGCAAGGCAGGAGCAGGTTCGACAGGAACAGCGCGTACGTCAACCGAAACGTAAGAAGCGTAGCTACGATATGAGCCTGTAAATCAGCAGGGTCTTCCACCCCGCACCCCGGAACCCTGCCGGATGCGTAAGCCCGTGCAGAGCTTTCCCATTCGGCAGGGACTTTTGAAAACGATTCGGAGGAAGTTTGAGTAAAGAGTACATCAAATCACAAACCCCACTGCCCGCGTATTTTCCTTATCCGAAATTTCTGCTGCAGATGAGCCTGTCCCATACAGCGCGGCTAACATATGTTCTGCTGCTGGACCGCATGACCCTTTCTCAGAAGAACGGCTGGGTGGATGCACAGGGCCGGGCATATGTGCTCTATCCGTTGGCAGGGCTGGCGGAAGATCTTCAGAGCAGCATTTCCAGTGTCACCCGTGCCCTGCGGGAACTGGAAGCCGCACGGCTGATCGAACGGCGGTCCAATGGCTTTTCCAAGCCAAACCAGATATTTCTCGGCGTTCCCCGGACTGTGCAGAAATGCGCAATCGAGATGGCCCAAAATGAGCAGCCTGATTGCTCAAAAGTGAGCAATACGGTTGCGCAAAACTGCACACCTAACCAAATAAATAAGAACAACCTAAGATTGAACCAACTGAATAGAACTAAAGAAGCGTATGGGCGATATCGGAATGTTTTTCTGGAAGATTATTCGGAACTGGAAATGAAAATTGCAGAGTTGGATACTCTGATCGAAGACCTTTCAGCCTATATGCAGTCTACAGGCAGGAAGTACGCAGACCATGCGGCGACCCTGCGTAGCTGGTCAGCACGGAAGAAAAGACAACAGAAACCGGGAGCAGGCATCCCGGACTATACCTACAACAAGGAGGAAAGTTTATGACGGAAACGATCCAGACAGCGATGGACAGGCTTATGACGATCTCTGTGGAACCGCAGGACTATGTTGCAGAAGATGGGCTGCTGTACTGCGGCAGCTGCAAAACTCCCAAGGAAGCGTTCTTTCCGAATGGCAAAAAGCTGTTTGGGCGTGACCGCCATCCGGCTGAATGCCGGTGCAGGCAGGCTACAAGGGAAAAGCAAGAGAAAGAAGAACGTGCAAGGCTGCATTACGAGAAAGTGCAGCGGCTGAAGCTGCAGGGCTTTACCGACTGGGCGATGCAGCACTGGACATTTGCAA
>OKRS01001511.1_pt1 | contig 15077 bp, 9 predicted proteins | sample 1601191 | NCBI WGS metagenome assembly OKRS01 (sample SAMEA3541509, study PRJEB24748) | human gut metagenome | biome: human gut; feature: human-associated habitat; material: faeces | place: China | collected 2012
TTCTTTGCCACCATGAACCCGAAAAGAAGCCACTGGATAAGAACATTCATAGACTGGTATATCGGGATTGACGGCAAGATAAATCCTGAAAGAGACGGCAAGGTTAGGTATTTCTACGTCAATGGGGCATCTGTAAAAGATGTGGTATGGGGAGACTCTAAAAAAGAGGTGTACCTAAAATGCAAGATAGATATAGACCGGAAACTGGCTGCTATTGGTGGCAATTTTAGTTACAAGGATATTATCAAGAGCTTTGTATTTTATCAAGGTAGACTTAGTGAGAACAAGGGTTTGCTTGATGGAAACGCCGGTTACATCGGCTCTATTGCGGCGAGTGGCGGCAAGATGGCACAGGCTCTTGTTGAAGGAAACTGGAATGTAGACCCCGAGGAAGAAGAGGATTTGCCGATTAGCGGCATCAATGCACGCAGGGTTTTTACTAACGACCCTGCCTTAACGGGAGAAAAGTGGATAACGATTGACCTTGCAGACTATGGTACGGACAATATGCTTATGATAGCGTGGAATGGTTTTCATATAGTCGATATAGAGATACATCCACACTCAACTCCGAGACAGAACGCCGAGTTTGCTCGTCAGTTTGCCATAAAACACGGTATTGCCGAGAGCCACATCATATATGACGCAACGGCAGGTAGGTACTTTAATGACTATATACCCGATGCCAACCCGTATATGAGCAGCGCAAAGCCGATTGGTATATACTACCCTACTGCCATGACGCTTAAAGATTTGTGTTATCTCAGACTTTGTAGGATGATTAATGCCGGCGAGTTGACGATGGAAGATGCGGTTGCAGAAAAGACTTACACACACCAAAACCTCAAATACAAGGTAACTATACAAAATGAATTTTTGGAGGAGTGTGCCGTGGTTAGGTTTGAGAAAATGCCAAACGGTAAGCGTAAGTTGATGAGCAAGAAAGAGATGAACCGCAACCTTGGAAAAGGTCGATCAATGGACTTGCTTGATCCGTGCGCTATGAGATTTCTGCCCTGTGTAAACTACGAGTACGGCAGGGAGATACAAGAAAGCCTTGCACTTGTGGCTGTGGCAACGGCAGAATACAAGGAAGAGCGTCATAAGAACCCGTTCGCACAAAGCATATATGATGAAACGTTGTGGGGATAAATGATAAGATATGATTAAAACAGACGATATAAAAATAATACTTGACTCCGTGCGAGGAGAGTGGTCTAAGGTGACAGCAGAAGATGTCGCCTTTGCCGCACTTTGCGATACGTTCGAGGACAAGAATTTTGCATACCGCATTGCTTACGGCAAGAAAGGTGACGGAGATGCTCTTTACGAAACACCGCGCTTTAAGAAGATACTTGTAGCCTTAGAGCCGTTCGGTGTAGGAGTAGTGAACGTTGCAGTTATAACTAAAGAACAAAACAAAAATGACCTTATAAAGTTGTTGGAGCGAGTTCAGATGCTTGGCGAAAGCAAGGCGATAGACATAAAAGACGCATTGAAAATGGAAGGCGACCTTCGCGTAAAACTTAACGATAAGTTTGAAATGGAGGAGACGCAGAAACAAAAGCGTATAATCATCGTACCGAGTAAGCATGATATTGTTTGTCCCCACACAAATAGAGAATGTAACTTTTGGCCATCCAAGGCAGCGTGCATGAAACATTACCAACTTAAAGAAATAAAAGAAAATGAGCAGACGTAGAGAAGATATAATTTCAGATTTCCTGGCACATCCCGAAAAGATGTTGTTCAAGAAGCCGTTTTTACGCGGTTGTGACACACCTTCGGTAAATGATAACCGCGATGGAAAAACCGTATGTACAAACAGCCGCATGGAAGCAAAGCTGCCAAATGTTAAAATGAAGGTTGTAAGTCAGGAGCGATTTGCTAAAGAACTCGATCCGAACTGCCATAGCGTAATCTTTGACGAGAATCTGCCAAGCATCTGCGTCAAGCAACAGGGCAAGAACGGCGGATATGTTGAAATTGATTTTAAAAAATTCGGCATTGCATTACAGGCGCGAATTGTGGAAAAATGCACCCTTTCTCTTTGTGGTAACAAGCGCGTGTTTGTGCTTCACGATAACAACCCGAACGAAACATTGAAAAAGAATTTCGCGGATTTGAAGTGGCATTGGGAGAGTAGCAACCAGGATGGTGCAGAGATGCTTGCTGTTGCGACGCAGTTAAGTTATGGTGATGTCGGTCTGCTGACATATATGAACGAAAATAACGAGGTTAGGAGTCGATTGTTTTCTTATGTGGATGGCTATCAAATAATCACGCATAAAGACGACAACGGAGAGCCCCTACTTGATTGTGTTTATTATCAGACAGAAGACGGCTCAAGACATATTGACGCTTACGATAATACATATCACTACCACTTTACCGATGAGGTTGTTGAGGACGTGACAGCAGGGAGCAGCTCCGGCGCAACGGAAACAGGCGAGTGGCGCATGGTGTATTCGGAGGCACACGGCTTCTCTGAAAGTCCGCTAACCACAAAGCGCGGTGATGTGGCATGGAATAAGGTGCAGAATTTGATTGAATTGTTTGAGATAATCTTCAATCTGTTTGCGGTAATCCAAAAACGCCACGGTTGGGGTATTCTCTACATCAAAGGACGTATTAATGAAACAGCAAAGAAAATTGCAGGTTCAATTATCCTCAACGACACTACGCTTGACGGCAAGGGCTCTGCGGAGTTTAAGGCACCTCCTTCTCCTCAAGGTATGATTGAGTTTATGCAAACAATTCTTGACCAGATACAGATTGGCTGCGGTGCAACATTCATTCTCCCCAAAGATGTAAAGTCAAGCGGAGATATTAGCGGACTCGCAATTCAGATGACGCGATCATTGGATATAGAGCGCACGGCAAACGCTGCTATCGAGTGGCAGAACTTTGTGAGCAAACACGTTCGTCTGTTTAAGGAAGGCCTTGCAAAACAGCTTGTGGCGAACGGCGAGAACCCTAATGCCATTACAGAATTTGCAAAAATGAAAGTAAGTGCGTCATTTAAGCCTTGGCAGCCATTTGACGAAGCTGCATGGAATCAGATGCTTTGTACGCTGAAGGGCGCAGGATTAATTTCAACAAAGACTGGTGTCGAGAAGAATACGGTATCAACACCCGACGAAGAAATACGACTTGATAATGAGAACGAACCGGCAAACGGAAGCGTAGGGGAATAATACGGAAATAAACATATAATAAGATGAAAGCGGAAGCATTATACATAAAGATAGACAAGACGACGAAAAACGGAGTTACGGAGACACACTTGTTTCCGTCTGACACAGATTTTGTCTGCATCAAGAGCTACACAAACAGCCGTAAGCGTGAAGGTGGAGCTCCCTCTATTTCTGCATCCTTCTATTTCTCGCGCCCCCTCGACAAAGAGTGGTCTCGCGAGGAGTATGTAGAATTCGATGGCGAGAAATACTACGCAACATCTATTCCGTCTTCAAGCAAAGATGGCACATCGGGATTATATAAACACGAGGCTTCTTTTACTTCCAAAAGAGAAGTCTTGGATAATACTTTGTTTTTTGATGTCGTATCACAGAAGCCTAACGATACTAACGGAGGTGACAAGTATCGTTCCAATCAAACGAAATTCTCGTTTGGTGGTAACATTAACGAGTTTGTTAGTCGCATAAACGATAGTATGGCTTACTGTGGTCTTTACGACAAAAACGGTGTAGACGGCTATTGCATTGTAGTAGACGAAGGTTATGGTACAGATGAAATAAAAGAACTATCCTTTGAGTCGCAGTATTTATCAGCTGTTATTCAGCTTATAAAAACAACATTTGAGCTTGATTATTACTGGGTGGGCAAAATATGTCATATAGGCAGTGTGCAGCACGACTTGAGTACAAGCGGAAATTATGGAAGTCGGTACGTTCTGCAATACGGCAGCGACGCAGCTTTGATGTCTATACAGCGCAGCAACACCAACAATAAGGCAATAGACGTGATTACTGGTTGTGGTTCGTCCGATAATATACCATATTACTATCCGAATGAAGACGAGTTTGGCACTGCAAAGTATAACATCGAAAATGCAAATGGTAGTACAATTAAGAACATATCTATAGAGAAGCTTAACAAATGGGCTTCATCTGACATTTACAACAAACCGTTTATTTTGTTTGATGTAGCAGAGGGTTCAGCGGACATCAATACAAGCGCGTATAGTATAGAAAAAGGTATAGTCGTAAAGTCTGATACCCAGCAAAATCCAGGACAAACAATGGGCAACAACACCATTGCAGATGAAACTTTTGTGCCAACACTACAACATTCTGGGCTGTTTGGTTATTTTCTGACAAAATACTATGATCCGAACGTTGATTTTACGAGTTTTGGTTATATTGTTTCAAATGGCTCATCTACTCCTGCAAACATAAAAAACGTAAAGACAAATTACGTATTTCCGATGCATATTTCGATTGAGGGCCACGCAGGCTCAATATTGGATATGAGTAAATTTGAAGTATCGGCATTTCTTTACACATTGGACGGAATGAGATCTGGCGGCTCTATCCTTTCATGGGAGAGTTCATCGGTAATCAAGACGGTTTCTATCCATTCTGATGCAGTCAGTCCATATCCATTAAAGGACAAAGCTGGCAATCCAATAAAAAAATACATGTTTCCGTATGATGGAGATTACACCATTGATATTACTATTGAGATTAGTATAAATTTCCAACTTTCTGCATCCGTATCAGCCAATCCTTCAATATGGCGGGCGATAAACTCTTACGAACGCAAGTTTACATTTACAGGAAGTGGTCTCAATTATACCCTCAAATCCGAGGGTTCGGGCTTATATATGACGTGTGGCGAGGAACTTAAATGTGAATATGAAAACTGCGGTATTACTTTTGCTGACGTGGAGAAAGTTTTAAAGGCTAAAGCACGTTGGATATATGTCACACAAGATAACGGTAAGGGCAAGTGGGTTTTAGAAAAAGACCCAAACAGCAATGAGAACACAGCAACAAAAGTCTATATCACAGGACGTAAATGGATAACTCCATCTACAAACCTCATGCCTTCCATATACAGAAAAAGCGAAGGGGCAGACCGTTTCTACTACGCAACCAATACTCCGAGCGACGACCAACGGGAAATTTATACGATACCTGGTACAAATACCTTGTATCACTTCAATAATCTATATAAGGACAAAAATCCGCATCAAGGGTATGTGACGTTTGATGACATTAAGCCGACTATCAGAGGAATACGTAATGATGTAATCCAAAAAGATGGTCTTGGTCAACTCTTCTGTGAAATCGCAGATGTAGCATTTGATAAGGCTGATAGCGACGCAAAAGACGAGAATGGCAATTTCCTACATCCATACTTCTATATTAAACTTCATAAGTTCAGTGGCGAGTTTGGTTTTGACTTGTTCAAACACGCCCTCGAAAGTGAAAGCGGAAAGATAGAGATGATTGAGTGTCATGGGTGTCCTGCGTGTTCTTTCCCAATAATGTGCTACTGGGATAAGGCAAACAATATCTGTTACAATCCAGTAAGCGTCGATAAAAACGGCAACCTAAAAGCCGTTAGAGAAGATTATCAGGACTACATAATGCAGGAAAGTGACATTAAGTCCGACACACTCAACCAAAACTCCCAAACAAAAGAGATTTGGATTGCGGTTCAAAAGGAAACTTCCACGCTTGGCGTTGTTATGCCAAATGCATCGGCAGGCTTAAAACCTCAAAAAGGCGACAAATTTGTGATAACAGGCATAAAAGCACCGCTCGTATTAATAACAGCCGCAGAAAGACGACTTGACGAGGCTCTTATCAAACACATGAGCGAGAATAACGAAGATAAATTTAATTACTCCGTTAAATTCTCGCGCATATTCCTACAGGAAAATACAGACTTTGCCGCGATGCTTAGCGAAAACACAAAGCTCACAATAAAATACAATAACGAGCTTATAGATGTTTTTGTAAGCAACTACCAAGTAAAGATTGATGACAACGTGCTTACAAGTGTAGAAGTAGAACTCGTTACTTCTCTCGAAGTAGGACAAAACGACATCAAGCAGATTGTTCAGTCTGTAGAAGGGGAAGTTGTGAGAAGTCTGGGCAATATCCCAACCGGCGGAAGTGGTTTTAACGCAGCTATTGCGGATAAAATGTACCTCTCTAAGGTAAAAAAGGATACGGCGCAAGAACCTATAAACTTTGAAAAAGGACTGACGTTCGGCAATGGTGCATATCGAGTAACTCCTGAAGGTGTGGCGATATTTAAAGGACTTATCTCTCAAATCTTCAAGTCGGGTGCGCTCGGCTCCGGCTTCAAACTTGGCGATTACAACGGAAGTGGTGACAGTTACTTGGAGGTAGACCGCCTGCTTGTGCGCAAGGCTGCGGAGTTCGTAAGGCTCGTAATCCGAGAGCTTCAAAGCGTAGGTGGTGAGATTGTTCTGTCGCCTGCTGCCATGAAGATTAGCAATGTGGTCTATTTTGAGAAAGGTGTGTATCTTCCCGAATATGAAGCTCTTCCTCTGCGCTACAATGTTTACCGCTGCTACTTCTCACAGAAGAAAGGCGACGAGGAGATAGAAAACCAGTTCGTCGAGGGCGACCTCGTGCGCTGTCAGACGTTCAACGTCAAGGAGGGCGTGAGTGAGAACGTGAAGAACAGATACTACTGGCGTAAGGTGTACAAGGTAGGTAAAGATTTTATTGATGTGTTGGCTGATTTCTGCGATACTGGCAGCGATATTCCGCAGGCAGGTGACGAGCTTGTACAGATGGGCAATACGACGGACACGGCACGCCAGTCAGTCGTTGTTCTATCGGCATACGGAGCGGATGCGCCTTCTTTAAAGATGTACGAAGGCGTAGATAGCTACTCGTTAGAAAACAAGGAGGTCTTTGTCCTGTCACGTCAGGAGATGTTCGCCATAGCCGATAAGTTTAGGTTCGTTACGCGCAAGGCTAATGGCGAGATAGAAAGCACGCAGTCGTTTGCGGAGCTTGTGATGTCTGTGGATGGACTCAGAACAACGGTCAACAGAAACAAAGAAGAGCTTGACGGCGAGATAAAGAGCACGCAGTCGCAGATAATACAGACCGCAAATGATATAAGAACAGAGGTTAGGAGAGACTACTCTACCAAAAAGGATGTAAACGACCAAATAGCAGCGGTTAGCTCTTCTATAACACAGACCGCTACACAGATAGCAATGAAGGTGGGCTACACTCTTGCCGAGCGACGTAACCTGCTCGTCGGCTCGTTGTTCCGCAAGCAAGGCGAGGGTTTCTTTCTTCTACGCTCTAAGATATATCGCACGTCGGCGCATGAGGGTGCTAATGTGATATTCGCACCAGAAGCTAAGGCAGGCGGTGTGCAATGGGGTGGAGCAGCAAACTCTCGCAACATACACGTTACCAAGGGCAAAACGTACACACTGGCGTTTTGGGCTCGCACGAAGTCAGGCAAAGTAGAAATTGTGGGCGAGACGATATGGCACAGCTCGGCAACCGACACGTCGCGACCAGGTGGATATACCGGTCCTAACGGCAGTGCGTATTTAGGAGGAGCAACGATAACGCCAAGCGACGGCTGGTATCTGTATCAGAAGACGTTTACCGTTGCAGCGAACGCTCCTTATGAGTGGATTTCCGTGGCGTGTCTAAAGGTTAACGCATCTACTGCGAGTCAGCAGGCGTACATCGCCCACCCTATACTCATTGAGGGCACAGCGAAGGATCTCGTATGTTGGAGTGCTTCGCCCAATGATTACAACTACATCGGCGGCAATCTCCTCGACAACACGCGCACGTTTACCAAAGTCGGCAACCTGATGCGCTTGGATGCCTCGATAGTCACTAATGAGTCGTACAATAATGGCTGCTCCGTTATATATGCGTACGGAGCGTCCGGGTACGTCGAGATGGCACAATGGAGCGTGAATACCATCATCAAAAAAGATGAGGACTACATATTCTCCTTTATGGCAAAAGGTTCCGGCAACCTCGATGCGTATATGTACAGCGGTACTAATCTAAGCATATTCGCCGAGGACAGCGAGCGCGATACAACAACAAGCAACGCCGACGGAGGTCGTCGATTCTCTCTCACAAGCGAGTGGAAGCGTTATTGGGTACACTGGCGTTCGGAGGGCATTGGCATACCTAATCTTGTCTTAATCCGTTGTTTGCAAGGCGGAAAGGCGTGGGTGACAATGCCGAAGTTAGAGGTGGGTGCAACTCCTACCGACTGGATAGAGGGCAAGAGTGGTTTTATCGAGGACAGTGGTATTGCAGCCAAACTACTGCGCACTGGGTTAGACATCGAGAACGGCAAAATAACGGCAACTGCGGATAGGTTCGAGATACGCAATAATAGCGGCGAGACAACCGCGAGCGTGAACGAGAAAGGTGAGTTTGAAACGTACTCGGGCTTGTTTTCGGGCTTTGTCAGAAAAAGGCTGACAACGATTACGCTCAACAACATTGACAAGTACCTCTCAAAGAAAAAGCCTATACAGAACGGTTATGTGACCCTTGACTTTGTGGCGGCTGGCAGTTATATAGAACTATCGGGAAACTTCGGCAGCAAACTTGGAAGCGCATACCCGGTGGTTACTCTGCCATTTTACCAGCCGGCAAACACGGCATGGAAAGCCCTTGTCTCTGACAGCCTAATCGGCGAGGCTTTTACACCAAAAGGCGCAGCGGCATATCTCGGGCAGACATTCATTATCCGCAACAATACAAGTGGAAGTCCTACAACGACTATCAACCTCGTCGGCTACACGTCGCTCGTTGGCGGCAAGGACATATCAAAACCATATTGGCTTGAACGAGGGTGGATGGCGATACTTACATGCGAGTTTGTCTACGTGCCAGCAAACAGGACCTACAGCATCGTTTGGAATGGATACAACGTGCCGTTCGAGTCGCCAACGGCGCAGTCTGACGACGGAAAACCGGTAAATGACGGCGGTGAGCAGGAAGCTATGTCTGACGACCCGACAACAGAAGAAGAACAATCAAAAGAATAAGATATGAAGAAAATTGTAAGAGGCAACGATTTCACGTTGCGCATACCAGTAAAGAAAATAGTCAATGGTGAACAGGTATCGTTCCCGTTGACTGATTGCACCGACATCGCGGTGCACGTCGTTAGTCAGTACAAGCGTACCGCACTCCCCTACACCATCGACAAGGAGTCTAATGATGTGCTCTTGGCTGACGTTGACGGCACGACACTGTCGTTAGGCACTTACGCCTTGGAGGTGACGGGCGTATCGGAGGGCGCCAACTGGAGAAGCTATGAGTACGAGCAGTTCGCCATCGTGGACAACAACGCAAGCAGCGATACAGTGTTTGAGGACAACACAGCCGAGGGTGACACCAACATCGAGGACGGCAACGGAGGTAATGCCGACAAGGGTTGCATGGATGTGAAGATTGAAGGCTTTGCCGTAGGACACACTGCGCTTGTTGTCCTTCCACCTGTGTCCGCGCGAGCAACCATCATTGAGCTTATTGCCCACGCCGACGCTGCCATTGCTGCGGTAAAAGAGACGGAAGCGGCTGTCAAGGCAAGCGAGGATGTGCGCGTGGAGAGCGAAACGCTCCGTCAACGTACAGAAGAGCAGCGTGCGGAGAGCGAAAATGAACGTGTAGCCAACGAGGAAGCGCGAAAAGCCAACGAAGAAGCACGTGTAGCAGCCGAGGAACAGAGAGCAACTACTTTTACGGAGCTTTCGGCGGCTGCAAATGCTGCGGTTGGTAAGGCTGACGAAGCCATAAAAGCCGTTGATGCTGCGATAGACAAGGCTGACACCGCAGAGAACGAGCGTGCCGAAGCCGAAAGACAACGTGCCGAAGCAGAGGCTACACGCAGTCGCGAGGAGGGCATCCGTCAGGAGTCGGAAACCGAGCGTGTAAGACAGGAAACAGCGAGAGAGACCGCGGAGGTGGCTCGTCAGAACGCAGAGGTGGAGCGAGAAAAGGCTGATGCCGAGCGTGAGAAACGTGTGTCCGAAGCAATATCCAACACGTCTTCTGCCGCAAAAACCGCCACTGACGCAGCAGCCGTGGCAACAGAGACAGCCAAAAAAGCTATGGTTGCGACTACAGAAGCAGAGAGAGTAAACGCAGAACTAAGAGGCAATGTGCTCGTAGTGACCGACAGAAATGGCGATGTCAGCACTCTTGACTTCGAGCAGTGGGACTTGGAGGAGCGAGTGAATATCACCATTACGACATCTGTTGCTGGAGTAAGCGTAAAAGGCGTGGCGGTAAACGTATTCCTTAATGGCTCTTCGGCATTCACGAAATACACAACGGATGCCGACGGCAAGGTGTCGTTCGCAATCCCGAGAGGAACGATGTACAGAATAGCTTTCCAAGAGCTGAAAGGTTGTGACCCTCTTCCCTCTCTTACCTATACCGCCGCACTGAGAGTACGCGACATCAACGTGGAGTATAAGCCGATAAGCGACGAGCAAGCCTCTGTGGTAGTAACGATAGACAAGGCTGAGAACGGAAGTGTAAGTCCGTTCGGAGGCGTAGCAGTAACCTGTGCCATTGATAATGGCGACACCACAACAACGGAAACAGACAGCGAAGGAAAGGTAACGTTCCGCGTGCCGTACAACAAGAAGTACAAGATTACCGCTGCACAGAAAGACGGCTATTATGCTTTTCGTGGCGTATATGAGAAGAATAATGTGGCAGATGTGGCAGAACATAATCTTTACTTCCACTACTACCCTACTACGTCAGGCGTGTTTATTCTTGACGCTACAGGCGCACAATATACGGCGGATGAATGGCAGGCGGCTGGCAAGACCGCGGAAGAAGCAGTCCTCATCAAACTCGTGACGCAGAACCTCGCTAATGGCAATAACTGTTTCGGCTTCTCGCCCGCAGCCTTGCAAGCCGGCTATCCAAACAAGCAGTGGTGTACACATAATGTGCAGTTCAACAACGTTCCTCTTAACGGCAACAATGTAAAAGATGCACTGTACTACAATGGCGTAAAACAGTCAAAACTTGTGCGCGATGAAGCGGAAGAGCGTGGACTGTCTATACCTCTATTCACTTACGCCTATGAGCAGACGGTGGATTTGGCGGATGTTCAGTTGCATGGCTTTATTTTGACGGTTGGACAGATGACGGAAGCGAATGTGAACAAAACTCTTGTGGACGAGGTGGTAAGGATGCTGCATGGCAGTAATGCAAAATTATTCAGTCCGTTATTCTCTCAATGGAAATGGACATCGACGCAGGGCGATGCCACGTACGCTTGGTACTTTAGTTCCAGTCCGAACAACTACTTCAAGTCGTTCAGCCACATGGCTCTGCCAGTCTTCGCTTGTTAATCTCTTTATCTTTCCGTTTTCCGCGAGCAGCGGAAAATTAACAATAAATACAAATAAAGAATATGAAGAAAACGATTAGTTTTGTCCGCACGTTTATCCCTGCGGATTTGTTTAAAAAGGAATATGCGTTGGGAGGTTTGACCATTTATCACCTCGACGAGCAGTTGAATGTCGAGATGAGCGCATACGAGTGTTGGGAGTGTTCGGTACGGAGTGGCGAATACACGCAAGACGAGGTTATGGCTGCGTTCGAGGAGTTTAAGGCAAAGCTTGCAGCATCAGAGCTTGCGACAGCGAAGGAACAGAAAATAGCGGAGATAGATGCCTACGACACGTCAGACGCAGTGAATAGCTTCTTGGTGGACGACACTAAAATGTGGCTCGACAAGGCTACACGTGTCGGTCTTATGAACTCCACTACTATCGCTCAAAGCTCCGGATTGGGAAAGGTCACATTGTGGTTTGGTGACACACAACTGATACTCACCTGCGACAAGGCGATAAGCCTACTCTCAGCCATTGAGATGTACGCTGTCCAGTGCTTTGACACTACGGCAAGACATAAAGCAGCAATAGGCAATCTGACAACCATTGAGGAGGTAGAGAAGTATGACATCACAGCAGGCTACCCCGAGACATTGGAGATAACAACATTCGATTAACAACAAAATTCAAATAGCATGGAAATAAAAGTAAGACGAATAGCAAAAAAGGAGACGTACACAATAGGCAAGATGTACGTTGACGGCGAGTATGTCTGCGACACTCTTGAAGACAAGGACAGAGGACTGACATCTAATATGTCAGTTGCGCAGATATGCGGAGTGAAGATTAAAGGCGAAACCGCTATACCTACGGGCAGATACCTCGTAGATATGAAGACGGTATCGCCACGCTTCGGAAGTCGGGCACAGTACCAGTTCTGCAAGGGCAGACTGCCGCGACTGTGCAATACGGTAGGCTTCCAGGGGGTGCTTATTCACTGCGGTAACACAGCGAAGGACACGGAGGGCTGCATCCTCGTCGGTGAGAATAAGGAGAGGGGCAAGGTGCTGAACTCAACGGCGACGTTCCGTAAGGTGTACACAAAGCTGAAAGCTGCGGACGAGAGAGGCGAGCAGATTTGGATAACAATCGAATAACACAAAAACACAATATAAGAAATGACAGGAAACATTACAACAAGTACAGGCAAGGCTTTCGTGGTCGGTACCATGGGCACGGAAGCACTTACCGCATTGTTCGATTTACGCTGGATGCTCGTTCTTATTGTCGTTCTCATCGTCGCCGATTTTTGGTTTGGTGTGTCGGAGAGCCTTAAAAAGCGTGAACACTTCCGCTTTTCGCGAGCAGGCAGAAGAACGTGCAACAAGGCGGTGGACTACGTTACGTATCTCATACTCGGCTCGGTGCTCGGTTTGGCTATCTTCGAACCGCTCGGCTGGGCTAACCACGTAACAACAGCGGCTATCGGCTTAGGCTTCGGGTGCATCTGGGAGATTGACAGCATCGTAGGGCACGTATGTGCACTGCACGGAATTAAAAACACGTTCTCTATCAAGCGGTTTATTATTTCGCTTATTAAGAGCAAGAATAAAGACATCGGCGAAGCGGTGGAGGATGCAGTGGATAACAATAAAAATTAACGGATATGGATATAAGAGAAATTCTGATGCTACTGAACTGCATCATCTTGGGAGCGACAACGCTCTTTATTTTCTACAAGGCAGACAAGCTCGATGCGCTCGATGAGGACTGTGACGAGAACGTGCGCAACAGACAGGGCACAATCGGTTGGTTTGTGGCTTCGGTGTTCGTAGGCGTTCTTGCGCTGCCCGTAATGGTGCTGCGTGAGGTTTATCAATGGAAGCGTTATAAGCTACCGTGTATTGAGTGGGACGATATTTGTCGCTACGGCTTTACTATCATTGTCGGCTCTATGCTGCATCTGCTCCTGCTTGTGGTAACGAGCTGCACAACTCCGAAACCTGTTGTGTTGGAGCGAGTGATTAACAAGACGGACACGCTGTACAAGACCAACTACAAAGCCGATACGTTCCGCGTACATGACTCTATATATGTCGAGAGCTACATGATAGGAGATACGATATATAAGACAAAGAATGTGTACAAATGGCGTGACAGGGTGAGCGTTAAGACGGACACGATATACAAGTCTATCCTGCGAGCAGACTCGATACCAGTGCCGGTGCCAGTTGAGCGTAAGGCGACATGGTGGGAGCGGACGCAGATGTTCGCAGGCAAGATAGCGGTCGGAGCGGTTGTACTATGTTTAATCTCGCTGCTGCTTTGGCTGATACACAGAAAGAGATAATATGTAGATTGGTTAGTTATTAGTTTTTAGTTTAAGGTGATTTGTTTTCAGGAGCCTTGCCCGTCTGTGATGGATAGGCAAGGAGTTTAAGTGAACTACCCATGAGCTAAAGACTTGCGGTTTTTACGGAGTTTAAATAAATATAAATAAAGACAACAAAACATACAACTTTGAAAATAAATGACTAACTTGCATCAAATAAAACTAATCAACGTTATATTAAATTAAATAAAATCACTATGAACGAGGATGATAAAAGGATGTTTCTTGCTCTTGTGAAGGGTAAGGACATATCGGAGATTATGTCTTTGCTGGCAGAGTCCGGCAATCAGTATTCACGCAGAATATTGCGGTTTTTCCGCTGGTTCTGCAAGTGGGCTCCAATACTCATAATGACGGCGCACATGTACGGCGTGTTTGACTTTAGCCGCAATCCAAAGGAGATGTTTGAGGTGCACAAGGCGAACTATGCATGCTATGCGTTCATCTATATCATGGTCTATATACTGCCAATGGTTATAATTCTTGCGTCACGCTTCTTCTGGCTGTGTTGGAAGTATCGCATACCGTTCTTCTACTTCTTCGGTGTCAACTCCATATATCTTGTATATTGGAACTGGTACACGACCAACGAGATGGTAATGGCACACTTTGCAATCATGGCGTTCACATTGTTGTTGTATGTCTACGGAGCTATCGACTGGTTTTGCTGTAAATCAAAGCTCGGCAAAAGAATGTTCAGTTAAAAAGAAATGTTATGAGAAAGATTTTCGGATACAAGATGCTCGGCACGTTGTTGCAATCGCTTGCCAATTCGTGCTTTCAGGCGGACGAGCAGCAGCGCAACGGCGAAAAAGTGACGGCTTGCGGTATGAGCGACGACGATATAGAAACACTCTGCCAGGACATACTTACTAATATGCTCAACCCGATGATGAGCGCAGAGGAAGTGAAGGACAGACTTTGCGTTAGCGATGCAACACTCAATAGAATGGTAAAGCGTGGCGAGATACCAAACGGTGAGTGCAAGAAGCGCGGACACACACGGTACTGGAAGAAGTGGGACATTCTTCACTTTTTAAAACATAAGAGAGGCAAGTAAAGAGGCTTCTCTTTTTTTGTTTCCATTTCTTTCCAATTCTTCAAACATTGGAAAGAATATTTTACAACGTGATAGTACCGACTATCACCTTATACAACTGATTATCAGCATAATACAAAATCTTTGAGCGTGTTATGACATTATCCGTCGTAACTCGCTAACTTTGCGGTGTAACGTTACAATAGTGTTAGTTAATATTGAGGATTTCAAAAGATTGTATTATGGAAATGACAGATGCAAAAGTAGTAGAGAAG
>OKRS01001532.1_pt1 | contig 14975 bp, 8 predicted proteins | sample 1601191 | NCBI WGS metagenome assembly OKRS01 (sample SAMEA3541509, study PRJEB24748) | human gut metagenome | biome: human gut; feature: human-associated habitat; material: faeces | place: China | collected 2012
TAACCCCTATTATTTTCTAGTATATATGTCCTTTTTGCGATTGTCAACGAAATATTTTTTAAGATATACTTCTGTAAATTTGTACCAGTTTTATGCAAGGATTTCCTTTGCGAGTTCTTCCATTTTGGCAACATCTGTGTCTTTCATTGTGGATTTGATGCTCACAACATTCTCACATACGTTTACCTCTTTCATGCCTTCCAAAATGCCTTTCATGCCTCTTGCTGCGCAAGGTGCCCAGGAACCGTTCTCGATCAGTCCAAAAGTACGTTTCTGGAGATTCTTATGTGCAAGGCGGTGCAGGAAATCTTCCATCGGAGGGAACACCCCTGCATCATAGGAAGCTGCCGCAAGGATGATTTTTCCATAGCGGAAAGCATCTGCAACTGCCTCTGCCATATCATCTCTGGTCAGATCCATAAATACTACTTTGGATGCTCCATTTGCGCGGAGTACTTCTACCATTTTTTCAGCGGCTGCTTTTGTATTTCCATGAATGGATGCGCAGGCAACTAAAACACCGTCCTCTTCCGGCTCATAGCTGCTCCATGTAAGATACTTTCCGATATAAAAACCGAGATTTTCTTTCAAAACCGGTCCATGCAGCGGGCAGATCGTCTGAATGTCTAACGCTGCCGCTTTTTTGAGCAGTGTCTGAACCTGCACACCGTATTTTCCAACGATATTGATAAAGTATCTTCTCGCCTCGTCTGTCCACTCTTCTTCTGCGCTCAATGCACCGAATTTTCCGAATCCGTCTGCGGAGAAAAGAATTTTTTCCGTCTCTTCGTATTCCACCATAACCTCCGGCCAGTGTACCATCGGTGCCATCACAAAATGCAGTTTGTGTGTTCCAAGCTCTAATGTATCGCCCTCTTTTACCACAAGGCAGCGCTCTTCTAAATGTGCGATATCAAAAAACTGTGGCAGCATCGCTTTTGCCTTTGCGCTCAGTACAAGCTGTGCCTGTGGGAATTTGTCTGCCGCACGTTTGATATTTGCCGCATGATCCGGCTCTAAATGGGAAATGACAAGATAATCTACCGTTCTTCCATTTAACACATTCTCAAGATTTGCGAACCACTCATCTGTTTTCCGCTCATCGATGGTATCCATAACCGCTACTTTTTCATCCAGGATCACATAGGAATTATAAGAAACTCCGTTCGGGATCTGATACTGGCTCTCGAATAAATCTAAAGTGGTGTCGTCTGCTCCAATATACTTTACTGCTTCTGAAATATAGGTATCTTTCATAATGGCCTCCATATGTTTTTATCATCTAATAATAGGAATTATTACTGACATCAAGATAATACTTTGTGATGAAAATGTCAATGTTTTTCCTTTTCATTATGCTTATTTTTATACTACAAAATCTTTGTTGTCCACTTCGAGCAATCCCAGACTTCATTGACAATATCCTGATAAAATTCCGGTTCATGGCAGATCAGAAGGATACTGCCGCGGTATTCCTGCAGAGCGCGTTTTAATTCGTCCTTTGCGTCAACATCCAGATGGTTGGTCGGCTCGTCTAAGAGCAGAACATTGGTCGATTTATTGATCAATTTGCAAAGTCTTACTTTTGCCTGCTCTCCACCGCTCAACACGCGGACGAGGCTTTCGATATGTTTGGTCGTAAGTCCGCATTTTGCAAGGGCAGAACGCACTTCGTACTGGCTGAAAGACGGGAATTCTTCCCAGATCTCATCGATACAGGTGTTCCTGTTCTCGCCTTTGATCTCCTGCTCAAAATATCCGATCTCTAAATTCTCGCCGAGTTCCACAGAACCGCCAAGCGATGGGATCAATCCTAAAATACTCTTTAACAGTGTCGTCTTACCGATTCCATTGGCGCCGACAAGTGCGATTTTATGTCCACGCTCCATGGAGATATTTAACGGTTTTGACAGCGGTTCGTCATATCCGATCACAAGGTCTTTCGTCTCGAAAATATAGCGTCCCGGTGTTCTTCCGAGTTTGAAATTAAATTCCGGCTTCGGACGCTCGGCAGCAAGCTCAATGACATCCATTTTGTCTAACTTCTTCTGGCGGGACATTGCCATATTTCTTGTGGCAACACGCGCTTTGTTCCGGGCGACAAAATCCTTTAACTCACTGATCTCCTGCTGCTGTTTGCGGTAAGCTGCCTCTAACTGGGACTTTTTCACCTCATAGACTTCCTGAAACTTATCGTAATCCCCGACATACCGGTCCAGACGCTGATTTTCCATATGGTAAATAATATTCACAACGTCATTCAAAAACGGAATATCGTGAGAGATTAAGATAAACGCATTCTCATACTCCTGCAGATAACGTTTCAACCACGCGATGTGCTCTGCGTCAAGATAGTTCGTCGGCTCGTCTAAAAGAAGAATGTCCGGTTTTTCCAGCAAAAGCTTTGCCAGAAGAACTTTCATACGCTGTCCGCCGCTTAAATCCGTGACATCATGGGACAGTCCGAGATCAAGCAGACCGAGCGCTCTCGCCACTTCCTCCACCTTCGCATCAATGATGTAAAAATCATGCATGGTGAGTGTATCCTGTATGACTCCGAGTTCCTCCATCATCGCATCCATCTCGTCCGGTTCTGCCTCACCAAGCCTGTCACAAATTTGGTTCATGTTTTCTTCGAGTTCAAACAACCATGCGAACGCCGATTTTAACACACTCTCGATTGTCATGCCTTTGGTCAGTGTGGAGTGCTGGTCGAGATAACCGACACGGACGTTTTTCGCCCATTCCACTTTTCCCTCGTCCGGCATAAGCTTTCCGGTCACGATATTCATAAATGTGGATTTTCCCTCGCCGTTGGCGCCGACTAATCCGATGTGTTCTCCCTTCAAAAGCCGGAAAGACACGTCATTAAAAATTGCCCTGTCACCAAATCCGTGTGTCAGGTGTTCCACGTTTAAAATACTCATACTGAATCCTTTCGTTTTTAATTACATTGTTCAATTTTTCACAATTTGCTCTACTCTGGTGGGAAGTTTCGCAGTTATTTTTTACTTGTACAACATCTTCTTCGTCTTTTTCAGGACATGGAAATATGCCGGGAATAAAAATGCATCCGCAAAGATCCATGCCACCGGGCTTGCAAAGCACGCTGCCACGTAGCCGAAAACAGGCACAAACGCAAATCCGACTAACGTTCTTGCAACCATCTCAAACACACCCGCCAAAATAGCAAATTTGCTGTAGCCCATTCCCTGGATCAGGAAGCGCACGATGTTGACAAATGCCAATGGGATATAGAATGCACTGTTGATCAGCAAAAACAGTCCTGCATTGGAAACGACTTCCGGCTCTGCCTCTCCGACAAAGAAGCCTGCCAGCGCCCCACGGAAAAAGATCATAATGACAAATGCCAGCACCGCATACGCACATCCGAGAATGGACGCCGCCTTTAAACCTCCTGAGACACGGTCCAGTTTTTTTGCCCCGACATTCTGACCGCCATAGGTTGCCATCGTAGAACCCAACGCATCAAACGGGCAGCAGAAAAACATTCCGATCTTGCTTCCGGCTGTCATTGCGGCAACCGCATGAGAGCCAAGGGAGTTGACCGCACTCTGTAAGATAACGCTTCCGATCGCCGTGATGGAATACTGCAGTCCCATCGGAACGCCCATTCCACACAATGTCATCATGTACGTTTTATTTACCTGCATTTCCTCTTTTTCCGGATGCAGTATCTCAAAATGTCTGATACTGTAAATAAGGCATCCCACACCGGAGATCAGCTGTGAGATCACCGTTGCCCATGCTGCACCTTCCACTCCGGTTCCGAGCACTACGATAAAAAACAGATCCAGTCCGATATTAATGACCGCAGCGATCACCAGAAACACAACCGGTGTCCTGCTGTCCCCCATGGAACGGATAATTCCCGAAACCAGATTGTACAGATAGGTGACCGGAATCCCCCAGAAAATGATCACAATGTAACGATATGCACCGTCAATGATATTTTCCGGTGTGCGCATCAGCTCCAGGATCGGCATACAGAAAATGACCGTCACGATCGTCATGACCACTGCAAAAATAGCAGAGAGGTAAATGGCGTTCATCATAAAGCCACGCATGCCCTTATAGTCTCCTGCGCCGAATTTGTGTGCCAGAGGAATCGCAAATCCGTTGCACACTCCCATACAGAATCCGATGATAAGAAAGTTGACGGAGCCTGTGGAACCTACCGCTGCAAGGTCATCTACTCCGAGGAAACGTCCTACGATCAACGTATCCATCAGATTGTAAAACTGCTGAAATAAAAATCCAAACAAAAGTGGTACGGAAAATCCAAGAATCAGCTTCATTGGCGATCCGTTTGTCATATCCTTCGTCATATCTTTTTCCCTCGAAAAAATTGTGGTGATATCACATATCACCACAATAAGTATTAAAAACTTCAAAAAACGTATCCGTCTTCATCCCGGAACCTGTCTCAAGTTCCAGATTCTCCCAGAGTTCTTCGTTGATATTCGAACTCAGGGAAGAAACAAATCCATTGTATTCATCATCAAAAGCTTCCTTTTCTCTTTTGTCTACAATATTGGCTTTGTTCGCCTCTGTCAGCTCCTGATTGTATTTGTTCAGGCATTTAATGAAATAAAAGCCTCCATCCACTGTGATCTTACCGGAAACCTCATCATTTTCCATCTGAAATGCGATCTCTTCTACTGCAGCCGGGAGATCATCCCTTGAAATATTTACCTGAATGCTGCCAAGCTCATTATAATTATTGGCGAGTGTTGCAAAATCTTCTCCCTGGGCTAATCTGGATGCGATCTCATTTGCCCGGCTCTCATCCGAAACAAAAATCTGCATGATCTCCATCACCCGTGCCTCATCATCGCTGACCTCCTCATTCACCGCTTTTGTGAGTGAGTGGTACACTTTCTGTGCCAGCGCATAATGCTCATAGTACTCTTTGATGTCACTCTCCGAAACGCCCATATAGGCAGTCTCCTCCTCCGTGAGCGAGGCAAAGTACTCCTCTGCCGCCTGAGCGGTCTTTTCCTTTTCTTCTTCGGAAAGTTCCATCTCTTTTTCCTTTGCAAGCTGGTCTAAGCAGACCACCTGTGCCAGCTCCCGCATTGTGATATTTTTCACATAGTTTTCCAGGGAACTGTCTCCAAAATCATGCTGCCAGAGATCGAGTCCATAGGCTGTTCCGTAAATATTCTGGTAGTTCACCAGATATACCTTCGCCTCTTTCAGCCCGCAGGACACATTTCCAATGCGGAATACCTGACGGTTGTTCAATGTGTTTGAGACGATCACTTCCTTATTTCCTATCTTGCATCCTGTGAGCAGAAAGGAAAAGCAGAGCAGACATATCAGTGTCATTTTTTTTCTGTTTTTTTTCATGCTGTTCATTTAAGCTTCCATAGCTTTTAAAATGCTTCTCGCAACAGAGATTCCGTTTGCGGATGCCTGCTGCAGACCACGGGTTACCGATGCTCCGTCACCGATGGCACGAAGACCTTTTACGCTTGTCTCAAAGTCTTTGTTTACAACAACCTTGTTCGAGTAGAATTTTACTTCAACACCATATAATAAAGTCTCATCACTTGCAATACCCGGTGTTACCTTATCAAGTGCAAGGATCATCTCCTCGATATCCACCATAATACGATGTGGGAATACAAGGGAAAGATCTCCAGGTACTGCATCCTTTAAAGTAGGAATCAGGTTATTTCTGCAGAGACGCTCCTCTGTCGTTCTTCTTCCTCTTCTGAAATCACCGAAGGTCTGTACTAAAATTTTTCCGTCGCAGAGCATGTTGGAAAGCTGTGCAATCTGTTTTCCGTACTCGATTGGTGTTTTAAATGGCTTTGTGAAATTCTTGGATACAAGAATTGCAAAGTTGGTGTTGTTTGTCTTTAAATCTTTGGATTTATAAGCGTGTCCGTTTACAACTGCAAGTCCATTGTCATAGTACTCAGTTGCTACTTCACCGGATGGATTCGTACAGAATGTACGCACTTTATCGTCAAATGTAGGTGTGTGGTAAACTAATTTTGCTTCGTAAAGGTTATCGTTTAAGAATTCCATAACCTCATCACGCACTTCCACACGGACACCGATATCTACCGTACCAACCTGCGTCTCGATTCCATGACCGTTACAGATATGTGAGAACCAGTCTGCTCCCTCACGTCCGACTGCGGAAACGATCTCTTTTGCATAGTAAGTCTCATCTTTGTCTGTCACAAGACCTTTCACCTGATTATCCTCAATAATAATATCTTTGACCATGGTATTGAATTCCATCTCAACACCCTGCTCTAACAGATGCTCCTGCAATCTGGAATAAATCTTGTATCCTTCCTCTGTTCCAAGGTGACGGATTGGACATTCGATCAGTTTTAAGTTTGCTGTGATTGCTTTTCTACGGATCTCGCGGATTTCTTTTTCTTTATCCACACCGTAAACTTTTGTATCTGCTCCGAATTTCAAGTAAATATCATCCGATTCTTTTAATAACGCAACTGTCTCGTCATATCCTAAAATCTCCGGAAGATTTCCACCTACATCCGGAGATAACGATAATTTTCCATCGGAGAATGCTCCGGCTCCGGCAAATCCGGTCGTGATGGAACATGGCTGACAGCCTACACATACTTTTGTCTTTCTCTTCGGACACTGTCTGTTCTCGATACGGCGTCCTTTTTCAATCATTAAAATTTTCAGGTCTTTGTTGGCATGGATCAGTTCATATGCACAGAAAATACCGGAAGGACCTGCCCCAATAATAATCACATCATAATTCTTCATATAGTTTTCTCCTTGTCAAAATGCCTTTTTTACAGTCTTTTTCTGCTGCAAAAGGACGTTCTCATTCTGCCTGTTTTGCAAACTTTTTGAGTATAATAAACATTTTTTCTTTTGTCAATCCCATTCCGGAAAATTTATAAAAATTTAAGCTTCCACGATCAGATATCTGCCATCCGGGAGGGCAAATACTTCGCTTGCCTCCTCTAAATCCTTAAGTGACATTCCCTCGATATCAGCCCCCTGATCTTCGAAATAGGCTTTTACCTCTTTTAGATTCTTACAGACAACCGCCATGCAGTCCTCTAAAAATTCCTCTGCCTCTTCCATTGTCTCTGCCACCGGCTCCGGCAGAAGCTGTTCCTGATACGCCAGAAAATATTCCAGACATACTTCATCAAATTCGTTCATACGCTGTTCTCCTTTGTAATTGTGTGTATATGCAGTTTACCATAGATAGGGATCAATTCCAAGCTTTTGCAGTTCCTTATAAATACGTGCAACAGGAAGTCCGACCACATTATTGTAGTCACCTTCGATTCCCTCGATATAGATTGCACATTTCCCCTGGATTCCGTATGCTCCAGCCTTATCCATCGGCTCTCCGGTCGCCACATAGCGGTCGATCTCAAGTTCCGACAACGGTTTCATGGTAACTTCTGTTTTCTCGTAAAAGGTATGTGCGCCCGCTCGTCCATTTTTGTCCAGAAACACAAATGTAACGCCTGTATACACAGCATGTTTTCTTCCCGACAGAAGCGTGAGCATCCGTTTTGCATCCGCTTCATCCCTCGGCTTGCCAAGGATGGTATCATCACATGCAACAACGGTGTCTGCCCCGATCACCAGGATATCCTGCGGTGTCATGAGTTCCCCATGTCCGCTCTCATATGTTTTTACCATTGCTGCGACCTCTGTCGCTTTCTGCTCGGAAAGCTCCATCACAACCTCCTCCGGCACGCTTTTCGAGATAACTTCCTCTCCCTTTGCCGGGCAGATTTCAAATTCCAGTCCGATCTGTTCTAACAATTCTTTTCTTCTCGGCGATGCCGAGGCAAGTATGATCTGTCCCATTTTTTTCTCCTGTTATAAAGTAATCAATTGTTCCAAAGAGAAGGAATAAATCAAAATTTCCTTCACTTTGAGTTTTCGTGCGCCAAAGACACGCTCCAATGCATCCGCATAGAGTTTTAACTGTGTCTCATAGCGGTCGATGAGTTCCTTTGCCTGCTGCACACGGTCGGTCTTATAATCAAGCAGGACGATTCCGTCTTTCTCGATCCAGAATACATCAATGATTCCCTGAATTAAGGTTAAGTCCTCTTCATGTCGGATTCTTTTCTGTTCTTCCTTTTCCTGATCGCTGTCTGTTTTTTCGTAGATGTTCTCACAGGAATCCGTGTTACTGTCCGCTCCGAAACCATAGTTTTCCAGCTCTTCTTCCGTAAATCCCATGACAAATGGTTTCTCACGGTAAAGTGCTCCCCCGCGCTGTGCGAGAGCCATCCGCTTTCCTGTTTCCGAGGAAACAAAATCTGCCACAATCTGCTCTTTCACGAGTGCGCGCATATCCGCAGTGATCTTCTCCTCTTTTTCCATAGCCTCCATCTGTTCCTGCACGCTTTTTTCTGAGGCAAAATCGTAGCACTCCATGACGCGGTGTACTGCGGTTCCTCTCAACGCACCACGGTTTGCTGTTTCCTGTTCCACACTCTCCTCTCTCTGGATAAAAAGAGGGATCGTTGGTGTCACAGGTTCTTCCAAAAATGCCGGGACCGTCTCCTCCTGTTCTGCCTCAAACCGTTCACGCATCGCACGGTGCTTTAATTCGGATACGGAATATTTGTTTTTCCTCAAAACGTCAACCTGATATGGATAACGCTGCGAAAATCGCTGTTTTAACTGTCCAACCAGCTGTGTGTCCGCCGCTTCAATCTCTTCGATCCGCTCTGTCAGATCTTCATTTTGCTCTAACTGGTTTTCCACTTCGTCTAAGACAAGCTCTGCCGCTTCCACGATCCGGACCGGGTATTTGTCCCCATAGGAAAGCACTGCCGGAAGTATCCAGTCCAGATAACCGGAAGCCCCTTCTCTTGTAAGGTAGGAAAGCGGTCTGTCTGCTGCTTTCGAAAGATTCGCCTGCTGCCTGAAAAATTCTAGTTTTTCCGGGGCATCCTTTAATGTCCCGGTGAGAATGAGCTTTTCTTTTGCACGGGTTAAGGCAACGTATAGCACACGAAGTTCCTCTCCGAGATTTTCCAGATCGATCTGCTTTGCAATCGCCTTCTTTGCGATAGTCGGTGATTTGATACGCTTTTTTCCGTCCATGTAGTCAAGACCAATACCAAGTTCCGGGTGAAGCACCATTTTGCTCCGTGTGTCCTGTTTATTGAAATTTTTGCCCATACCGCTCACGATCACAATTGGGAACTCAAGACCTTTGCTCTTATGGATACTCATAATTCGGACAACGTCCTCGTTTTCCCCGACCATGTCTGCCTCACCGAAATCCACATCATATTTCTGCAGTTCATCAATGTAACGCACAAAGTGAAACAGTCCCTTGTAACTCGTTTTCTCGTAGGCTGCGGCTTTTTCCAAAAGCATGTTTAAATTCGCCGTTCTTCTGTTTCCTGCCGGCATTGCCGCCACATAATGACCGTATCCGGTCTCGCGCAGGATGATCTCGATCAGCTCATGGATCGGAGTGTCCGGGACGAGCTGCCGTAATTGCTTGTATTTTTTATAAAATTTGAGTAATTTCCGGTGAGCAGTTATCTCTATATGATTTTCTGTTTTCTCATCCGCGTTTCTTCCCTGCTTCCGATCTGCCTCTGAATCTGAAATTTCTTTTTGCCCGTCCTCTTCATAAAGTCCTTCTGCCAGTTCAAGCACCGCTTCATGAAAAGGCACACTGCCATCTTCAAGCCTTAACACCGCAAGCTCCTCATCGGTAAGCCCTGCCATCGGCGAGCGGAGCACTGCCGCCATCGGGATATCCTGCCTTGGGTTATCCAAAAGCCTCAGCATGGACAGCACCGTCTGTACTTCCACCGTTGAAAAATATCCGGTCGAAGAAACCGTGTGCGCCGGGATTCCATTTCCGTTCAGCACTTCCACAAGCGAATCCGCCCAGCCGGACAGGCTACGGAGCAAAATTACAATATCGGAGTAGCGTGCCGCCCGAAGTTCTCCGGTCGCCTTATCGGTGACAGGCTGCGTTTTCATCAGGTGTCTGATCTCCTCCGCCACAATTTTTGCTTCTAATGTCTTCTTATCGGAAAATTCGGTGTCCTCCAATAATTCGTCATTGCTGTCTGCGAGCAGTATCTCCGGGGTGAAGTCTGCGATACTCTGCTTCGTCTGTTCTTCAGCCGTTTCTTCCTTCCCGGCAGTTTTTTTCATCTCAATAGCTGGATAGCTTGCCCCCGGATACAGTGCAGCCTCCGCGTCATACTCCACATTTCCAAGACTCCGCACCATAATTTTATAAAAAATATCGTTTGTGCAGGTCAAGACTTCCTCTCTGCTTCGGAAGTTTTTGTGCAGGTCGATACGCTGCGTGGTGCTCTCTTCCAGCGAATAGGAATCGTATTTTTTCATGAAAAGTTCCGGTCTTGCGAGACGGAACCGGTAAATACTCTGCTTTACATCCCCGACCATGAAAATATTATTTTCCCCACGCTCCTCTCTGGAAATAGAGCGAAGCAGTGTCTCCTGCACTTCGTTGCTGTCCTGATACTCGTCGATCATGATCTCCTCAAAGGTATCCCGGAACTCTTCCGCAGTCTTTTTCGCCTTCTCCGTCTCCTCATCCACAAGGATCTGCAATGCAAAATGTTCCACATCATGAAAATCCACCAGATTTTTCCGGCGTTTTGCAGCTGCGAACTCATCTGCAAACTGTTTTGTGAGGCGGACAACTTCTTCTAACATCGGCTCCGTGCGCTCTAACTGCTCTATCATCATCTCCGGCGAACAGAAAAAATATTGTTTACATAACTTCTTTACTACATCCTTCGCCTGCTCCCTGAGACTTTTTACCAGCTCCAATTTATCGGGATCTCCCTCAAAACCTCTGCTGCTCGCAAGTCTGTCGTATTTGATATCGGAAAGCGCCACGGACAGTTCACAGAAAGATGTTAGTTTTGACAAACTCTCATATTTTTCCAGATCGCTTCGCACCGCTTTCTCATACATATCCGGTCCGTCATCCTGCTGTGTGACCGCAAGCGCCTGCTTTAGGAGCTGTTCGCAGTCTTTTAAGACAAAGCGGATGTTTTGCGTGAGCGGAGCAAGCCATTCTGCGCGGTCTAACTCCTCCCTGTTTTCGATGCGGTAGATTCCCACAAAGGAATCAAGCCATTTTTCCGGCCACGGATAACTTCTGGAAAACTCATATAACTGGAGGATCATCTCATTTAATGCTGCATCCGTCCGCCCCGATGCATAGCCCTCCACAAAATCGGAAAATGCTTCCGAAGGCTCTTCATAGTTTTGCTCTAAAACTTTGCCAAGGACATCCTCGCGCAGCAATTTTAACTCACCCTCATCCCCGATACGGAAATTCGGTTCCAGATCGATCTCATGAAAATGATTGCGCACCACGTACAGACAGAAGCTGTCGATGGTCGTGATCTGTGCATTGTGAATCAGGGTCAGCTGTCTTAACAGATGCTCATCCCCCGGCTGTTCATCTAACGCTTTCTCGATCGCATTTCCGATCCGCTCCCGCATCTCTGCCGCAGCCGCATTGGTAAATGTCACGATCAGCAGATGGTCAATGTCGACCGGATGATTTTTGTCTGTTATGATTTTCACGATCCGCTCTACTAAAACAGCGGTCTTTCCAGAACCTGCTGCCGCAGATACCAATATATTTCGATTTCTTAAGTCAATGACCTGCTGCTGCTCTGTGGTCCATGAAACTCCCATATTTCTCACTCCTGTTATTTACTGTTCCTGCTTTTCGTTTTCCATACGCTTTAATATCTCGTCCGCGCTGTCAAATTTTTCCAGTTTATGATAGGAATAACCCGGCATCCGGGTGTCAAAACCGCAGACGGTATGGTATGGACAGTAATCACAGCCACTTTTTCCGTCCAGCGAGTATGGATGAATCGAAATATCTCCGGCAAAGATTTTTTTCCCGGTCTCTTTGATTTTCTCCTGTACATAATCAGACATCACAGAAAAATCGTAAGTACTGGCAACCTTGGAAGTTGCTTTTAAGCTTCCGTCCGTTTTTTTTCCGATTGGGATGACCGAAGAATTTCCGGCAAAATCTGAATCCATCGCCTCATAGATTTCCGGATCATCGTTCACCAGACCATTTAATTTTAACTGCTCCAAAACGCTGTTTCGTATTTCTGCCTCTGTCTCATTTCCAAGTCCGTCTACTATCGGATTTTGAATGTGATAGTAGAAAATACCCGCCGGTTCCGCTTTTTTGCCCGGATGGCGTTTTTCCTCTAATTCCAATGCCGCATTCATATAGACCACAAGCTGTAATTGCAGTCCGTGATACAGATTGACGAGTGAAAAACTCGTGTTTCCCGATTTATAATCAATAATCTTCACATAAACTTTATCCGACGTCTCGTAAGTGTCCACACGGTCAATCCTGCCGAGCAGGTTCATTTTTTCCTCATCACTCAGCTGAAAACGGATGGCGTCCAATTTATCTGCCCGCGAAAAGGACACCTCAAAATCACTCGGCACAAATTTTCCCTTCTGGATCTGGGTGGTAAGTGCCCACACCGTGCGCTTGATGGTCTGGCGCATCCGACCGGTCAGGTAACGGTTTCTCACGTTCTCAAACGCTCCGGCATTTTTGCACCCAGCAATCGCGTCATTCATGCTCTCCTCTATAAAAGTCTCCTGCACATCCTCCGGGATGTTAAACCAGGTGTACTCTGATTTTTCCACACGTCTGGAAAAATGTTCAAGCGCATCATGGTAAATATTTCCCATGTCCACGCTTGCAAACTCTAAAAGCTGACGCTCCTTTAGGCGTAAACCGTAATTCAGATAATGCGCGTAGGCACACGCCGCAAAACGCTCCAGTCTTGTGACGCTGTTCTCCAACACGGTTCCATAAAGTGCCTGCGTCACTGCGTGGCTGATTGGCTCATCGCTGTGCACTTCGTAGGCAGTTTTTAAAAGTTTTTCCGTTTCCGGCTTCCACTCGGAATCTGTGAGGTAGAATTTTGAGAGAGCATTCCATAATTTTCTTTTTTCTACCTGAGAAAAATCAGATGCCCTGTCATTATCCTGCAGTCCCTCCAGGAAAAACGCCATGCTGCTCTTCGGCGTCATGATGCAGTCCGCAGAAGTTGTCTCCTCGATTTCCTCCACCGTTTTCTCCGGGAACATTTTCAAGAGCGTTCCAACAAAATACGACCTTCTAAGTGCTTTTCCGTCCGCATTCACTTTTGAAAAAGTCACATATAAAAAATCAGATGGCTTCGTCACATTCAGATATAGATAAAAGCGCTGGATGAACACTTTTTCACGCGCACCCGGTGCAAGTTCCAGATGACATGCCACCATTTTCTCACGTTCAAACTGCGAGATGATACCTCCGGCATTGCCCGCTTTCGGCACAACACCGTCATTAACACCGATGAAAAATAAGATTTTGATATGGTTCAATCTGGTTCGCTCGATGTCACCGATCGTCACTTTATCATTTCCCGGCGGGATCACGCCGACTCTTGCAGCCTCAAATCCGGCGTCTAAAATATCCGCATACTCTTTGACCGGAAGCACTTCGTCTCCCAGGAAGTCCACAACCTTATCAAACAGATCCATGACAATTTTGTAAATCTGGGCGTACTCTTTCGCCTTGACCTGATTGCCCTGCCGTTCAAATTCCAGTTCTTTTTGTTTTAATTTTTGTTCTATTTCTAATTTTTCAATTAATTCATACAACACAGTGGTCTCGTCACGCACAGTCTTTCCCTGTGTGAACGCTTCCGATAACGGTGCAAAGAAGCCATAAATCTTTTCCCGCACCTCATTCATTTCTGTGAGGTTCTCTTTTTCGGTATCATCGAACACAAACGTCCACTGTTTTTCCCATTTTTTTCTGCCGCGTATCCCTTTGGCAAGCACATAGTTTTCCAGCAGATCGATCTGCTGCTCTGTGATATCGGTCAGACCGCAGCGCAGAAAACGGAACACGCTCTCATAAGAGAAATCAAGTTCCACCACCTCAAGCACCGCACGGATAAACTCGATAAAAGGATGAAACAGAATGGTTCTCGTCTGGTCGAGAAAGTACGGAATATCATACGCTGCAAAAATCTCATCCACATAGTTGTCGTAAAGACTGACGTCCCCGGTCACCACTGCGATATCCTTATAACAGTACTGTTTCTCACGCACAAATTTCGTGATCTCACGCGCCACAAAGTGAAGCTCTTCCCTCGGATTTTTAAGGCTCACGATCCGCAGTTCATCCTCCTTCTGCCGCCATTTATGATAATACGGTCGAAACAGATTCTGCTCCATGAAGTACAGGGATGGAGCATTTTTATATCTGTGATTTTTTCCATCGGATAACACAACAGGCTCCTCCACCGTGACATGAAGTTCCTCTGCCATTTTCATCAGCACCGAAACCGTCTTTTTACTCATGGAAAAAAGTTCCTGCTCGCCCCTGCAATGGTAAAAATCCTCGCTTGCATCCATCGTCACGGAGACAATGATACGCTCTGATAACACTAAAAGTTTTCTAAGAAGCTGATTCTGTATCGGTGTAAAACCGGTAAATTCGTCAAACACAATCACGCTGTCTTTTATAATATTCGAATCCTCTGCGGCATCGCACAATAGCGATAACACTTCCTCAGAGGTGATATACTGCCCTTGCAGATATTCAGAAAAACTGTGATACATGACCGAGATATCCTGCATTTTCAGGCGCAATGTCTCCCCGACATCCTCCGTCTCCAAAAATGTATCCAATTTTTCTGGTGACACGTTATACTGCGTCAGCTCGGAAATGAGGGATTTCACCTCACTGATGTACCCCATCCGGTTTAAGTTACCGCCCAGCACACTTAAGTTTTTCTTCTGCTCCCCTGCAAGCTTGCGGAGCACCAGATTCTTTCCGGTCTCCTCCAACACGCGCAGGTTCTGTTTCCCAAGCTCGTCAAACACACGATATGCAAGGCGTGCAAAACTTAACA
>OKRS01001537.1_pt1 | contig 14941 bp, 8 predicted proteins | sample 1601191 | NCBI WGS metagenome assembly OKRS01 (sample SAMEA3541509, study PRJEB24748) | human gut metagenome | biome: human gut; feature: human-associated habitat; material: faeces | place: China | collected 2012
ATATTTGTGAGACTACCAACTTTTTTATGAACTATTCTTATCCCGAACTGGGGTAGGAGATAAATCGTAGGGAGTTTACGCTATTGAAACGCAAAACCATTGGCTCGTGGATATTCTCCCTTTTGGTGATGACATTCAGCATGGGATGGATTTCGATGGGTGCAGAATCGGAGCTGGCAGCACGCAACCTAAACAACCAAATGGCTTTGATTATTGCCTTGGTGAACATGATATGGTGTGGTAAAGGCTTCTATATCTCAGCATGGAAGCAGCTAAAACATGCCACAGCAAACATGGACTCGCTTGTGGCGCTAAGCACGATGATTGCCTTTTTGCTAAGTGCTTTCAACACCTTTTGTGGTGATGATGTTTGGGGAGCAAGAGGCATAGAATGGCATACTTATTTCGATGCCTCGGTGATGATCATAACCTTTGTGCTTACCGGAAGATGCTTGGAGGAGAAAGCTAAAGACAGCACAGCAAGTAGCATACGCCACTTGATGGGATTGCAGCCAAAGACTGCCCGACTTATAGATGGCGACAAGATAGAAGATGTGCCATTGGCAACAATAGGTCGAGGCGATGTCATTGAGGTTAGAGCTGGCGAAAAGATTCCTGTAGATGGCATTGTGACCGAAGCTGAGAGTTTTATGACTGCCGATGCTGCATATATCGACGAGGCTATGATTACGGGCGAGCCTACACCTGTGGCTAAACGCAAGGGCGACTCGGTGATGGCTGGCACCATACCAAGTCAAGGCAAACTACGCATGCGAGCTATGCAGATAGGCGAAAAGACTGCTTTGGCTCAGATAATTAGAATGGTGCAAGAGGCTCAAGGAAGCAAGGCGCCAGTGCAACGCATAGTAGACAAGGCGGCATTGGTGTTTGTGCCTGTGGTGGCAGCAATAGCGTTAGTAACCTTCATTGTTTGGTGGGCTATCGGTGGCAATGCTGCCCTACCCCAAGCCATTCTTTCTGCAGTAGCTGTGCTGGTGATAGCTTGTCCGTGTGCTATGGGATTGGCTACTCCTACAGCCTTGATGGTGGGCATGGGAAAGGCTGCCGAGAAACAAATTCTAATAAAGGATGCTGCGGCTTTGGAAAGACTAAGAAAGGTTGACGCTTTGGTTATTGACAAGACCGGAACGCTCACCATTCCGAATCAGAATGTAGACTTCACAAAGGCAGACGATATAGATCTTGAAACTCGCGAAACACTAAAGCCTAACGCAGCTGAGGCAATGAGCATTTTGCAAAAAGAAGGTATAGAGGTGTGGATGATGAGTGGCGACAAAGAGGAAGCTGCAAGCTATTGGGCTCAGAAGGCTGGCATACAGCACTATCAGAGCAAGGTGAAGCCAGATGACAAACTGGCTTTGGTGAAGAAACTACAGGACGAAGGTAAGAGGGTGATGATGGTTGGCGACGGCATCAACGACACACAAGCTTTGGCTCTTGCCGATGTGAGCATGGCTATAGGTAGGGGTACTGATGTGGCTATGGATGTGGCACAAGTCACGCTAATGGGCGACGACCTAATGGCTATTCCCGAAGCTGTAAAATTGAGCCGCAAAACGGTAAGCATGATATGGCAAAACCTATTTTGGGCTTTTGTCTACAATATAGTGTGCATTCCGCTTGCTGCTGGTGTTTTACACATCTTTGGCATCGACTTCCAGATTACTCCTATGTGGGCAAGTGGACTTATGGCATGCTCGAGCCTTAGCGTAGTGCTAAACTCGCTAAGGCTGAAGCTCGGATAGAAAAGATTGCAAAGAGGGGTGTGTCAAAAGTTCAAACAGCACGCCCAGAATGGGCAGAAGTTCTTAGCCCAGGGCAACACCCTGGGAGGAATAGTAATTAATAAGTAAAGCGTCCTGTAAGGACAAAAGTATTGATACATAGTTAATTATGTAGGCTTTTGTCCTTACAGGACGCTTGGTTTATATTTTCCCTTTTACCCAGGGCGTTGCCCTGGGCTAAGAACATATTGGGCTTTCAGCCCGCTTTGCTTGACTTTTGCCTCTTTGCTTTCTACTAACTTTTTATTAGCCTTTCTTTTAACCATAATCCTTATACGAGATTGAACGAGTACAAAAAACTACAAAATTTTGATTAATAACTATACTTTTTGCTATTCTAACAAATTATCATACTGATAATCAATCCTCTTTAAATGCTTTTTACTATTTTTGCATATACCTAACAACTAAACTACAACTAAAAACATGAACATTAAACAAAAGACATGGCATGCTGCATGCATGACAGTGTGCCTATCAATAGCACCAGCACTTGCTAATGGACAAACGTTTGATTTCGAAGATTGCGAAATCGGACAAAAATTCACTATGTGGAATGTAGACCAAGGAAACATTACCGACGAAACCAAGGCGGTAGCTGAAGTGATTGCCGACCCTACAAATCCTAACAATAAGGTGTTGCACATCACCGTTAAGACTTGGGGAACATTCGTTACCCTCACACTTCCACCGGAATTAGCAGGTCATCTGCTTACTGACAGTAAATCTACACTCAGCTTTGACCTCTATCGACCTACCACAGATGCAGACGATTGGAAACAGTTTCATGCTTATCTCGGCAACGACAAATTATATCAAGACGAGAGCTATCCTTACCAAGGCGATAAAGGACAATGGATAGCGAAACAATACCCTCTTGGTAAGGTAACAACAGCTACCGACGACGAAAGAAATCTACATATCGGTATCCATCACAACAATTCTGAATATTATATTGACAATGTGCGATTAAAAGGACAACACGATGACTATTTTGTGGCTTCAAGCAGCAACAATCTCATCGATATATGCAAGGAAAACACATCGTCTGACTATATGGTATGGAATACACCTACACTAATTCCGGAAAATGAAACATTGAATATACAAACAGCTCGCTATAGTTATCTGAATAGTAAGATGGAAGGAGCTGGCATAATAAATCTATATGCTGGTGGCGAACGCACATATCTTGGTAGCAACGAGAAAAACAACAAAAACTATCATCCAGACTGGTCGCTATTCAATGGCACCTTGAATATTTTCCCATACAAAGATGTAGAAGCCAATGCTGGCTTTTATGGATTAGTATGGATGTCGGGCAAGACTTTCGCGCCAGATAATGCTGCGCAAAATGCTGCAGACGGCAATATAAACCCTTGTTTTGCAAATACTAAAGTAGTGCTACACGATGGCGCAACCATAGCTTGCGAAAGTGGTAAACGCGGACTACGCATAGCTCATCTCGACACAGAAGAAGGCTCTACTATTTATGGATATCTGAAAGCAAAGGTTAACAACGACGCTTACTACATGGTTGGTGGCGACAATAGCGACGGAACTCTCGCTGGAAGAATAATACCTATGGGAGGCTCAAACCTAAATATAAAGGTAGGACTTGTGAAAGAGGGTAAGGGTACTTATCGCATCACAGGCAACCAAAACTTGATAACAGGCGGCATCCGCATCATTGATGGTGCTGTAATGGCAAATAATGATGTACAAAAAGCTGAGACAGGAAAACTATCTGGAGCTATAGGTCAGCAGACTTCTGCACAAACACCAGGTATATACGTAATGAGCAAAGGTTTGTTGGGAGGCGTAGGCAGTATTGGCTCTACTGTAGACCTATACGGAACTCTCGCTCCTGGCGATGGTGGCATAGGCACTCTAATGCTAAAGAACTTCGCAACTAAAGAGAAACCAAATTTGGTATTACATCCAAAATCGAAGATACGAATGGAGGTCACAGATGGCGAACACTATGACCAGCTTGTTGTTGATGGCAACATATCTATAAGCAACAAGATGGAGGACTTCAGCGAATCTAACGAAAAGCCACGTATGTATATCACACTAACAAGCAACCCTACACTCGCTGTTGGCGATGAACTAAAACTCATAACTTGCAATTCTAAAGATGAAGCATTAGACTTCGATGTAAGATACCCAAAGCAATATACATGGAAGACTGACATCAAAGAAATTGATGGTAAATTTGCTATTGTAGCATGTGTCACCTCTTTAGAATATGGTGGACAGGGTGAATGGAAAGAAGATAGCGACGAAGAAACAAAGATCGACACTACGACTATAGATATTGAAAAAGAAAAGGCATATAGCGATCCACTACGAACATATACCGAAAAGCAAGGAAAATATATTGGAACTTGTGTATCTCTATATGATAACAAGATAAATATAGATGACGAAAATGATAGCAAGACTCGCCAACTGATAGACCAGTTCAATATGGTGGTATGCGAAAACGAAATGAAGTTTGATACAACAGAACCTAACCAAGGCGAATTCAACTATTATAATGGCGACCGACTTGTGGCATTTGCTCAAAAGCATAACATGCGAGTAAGAGGACATGCCTTGGTATGGCACTCGCAGGTGGCACAATGGTTGAGCAAAGATGGTAAGAAGAACGATAAAAACTTCACAAAGCAACAATTGCTCGACATTATGAAAAACCATATCTATAATGTGGCAGGCCACTATAAAGGAAAGGTGGCAGAGTGGGATGTTTGTAATGAGGTGTTAGACGACGACCAATCAATAGTTCGTACCGACCCTAACGGCTTCAAACTTCGTGCTGCTTCTATCTGGAACTTCGCTGGCGAAGACTATATAGAAAAGGCTTTCCGCTGGGCTCATGAGGCTGCACCTGATGCACAGCTTATACTCAACGACTATGGCGTAGAATTCCAAGGCCAGGCAAAGGCTGAAGCTTTCTACAACTTGGCTAAGTATCTGAAGGAGAAAGGTGTGCCTATTGACGGTGTAGGACTGCAATGCCACCTTGATGTTGGCAACGTAGATATTAATAAGCTCAAAGCTACTATCGATCGCTTCAAAGCCATCGGATTACGCTGTGTAATCACAGAGCTCGACCTTGGTATGGACGACAATGAAGCTAACCGCATGCAACAAGCTAAAGACTATTATAATATTGCTCGCATAGCTATGGAGGCTGACAACTGCAACGAGCTAATGATATGGGGATTGACAGATGCTATGACATGGCGTGGAGGTCGCAACCCATTACTCTACGACTCTGATCTCACACCAAAGCCAGCCTACTATGGTCTGCACCAAGGATTGCGTGAAACTTCGTCGGCACCAACGGCTATATCACCACTACCCTATGGTAAACCTTCTGCAACACATGTGGTAGCTGAAACTTACTACAATCTACAAGGACAACGCATCACATCATCTGCTGCAAATAGTATATATATTACAAGCCAGCTAATGAGCGATGGTAGTGTGAGAAACAAAAAGGTCATTAACAGATAATGACATAATGATATTATCCCAGCTTAAATGGAATTTCAAGAGGAAGTATTGTCATCGGCTATAACCGATGACAATACTTCCTTTTTCTATTACCTACAGACGCAACCACACTAAGGTTATATCTATAGCGAAGCCTATTTGTATCGATAATTCAGCTTACTTTCCTCGGCAACGAAGCCTATTTACTCCTTTTTATGCTTTCTTTCAAATTTTGCTCTGCTTTCTAGCAAAGATACTTTTGCTTGCTTTCAAAAACAGCTTTGCTTACTATCACATATTTTTAAATTTAATAATAACTATTTATACAACAACGACCTCTCTTGCAATTTAGCAACATAATACACAAACAGTTAGCGACCCACAACGAGTAGCGGCCATAACAGCAAAAACAAATAAAATAATGATAAATTCCACGTTTTAGCATCACAAATAGGCTAATAATATTGTTGTGATGCTAAACATACTTTTTCCGCATTCTGCTCCCAGCTATTTGTAAATAGAATTCAGTTATTAATATAAGGAAACTACAAAAGGATGCATGCTTCAAAATGAAGTATACATCCTTTTATTGCTAGTGGAGCTGGTGGGATTCGAACCCACGTCCGCACAAGGAAACCATACGCTTTCTACACGCTTATTCCAGCCTTTGGTTTTCGTGACATGGCAAGACCTGGACCACCAACCATGCCCTTATCCTCTAAAATTTCACACTTGCAACGAGGCCTACAAGCGCTATTTCCGATTTACCTGCACCGCTTGACCAACAAGATTCGGAACCACATCCGTTGAGCGATGTCCCGTTCCATCACCTTGTGACGGAATAAAGCCAATCTACTGTACTTCGATTAGGCAGCGAGAGCGTAGTTATTTTCGCCAATTAATTGTTCGTTCACTAAGATTTAGGAGGTAGCCAACGAGCCTCCGCGTGCTTACGTACCATCTCATCTCGCCGTCAAATCCAGTCAACCCCGAATCTGCTTGCTTCTTTCATGATGGGAAGATACAAACATCCCAATAGCCACTCACTCGTAACTATTGGGATGCAAAGATAGGACGATTATTTGAAATCTCCAAATATTTTTTCAGTTTTTTATGCTTTAACAGTGCTAAAAGACAACTTAGTACGATTAAAGAATGAAATCAGCGCTTGAAATTGATGGTCTGAGAGAACTTGGTACTCATCACCTTGCCTCGCTCCGAACCAGGATTCCACTTGGTGCGACTGCCAATGGCTGTTATGGTACGGATGGCTTCCACAGAAAGCACGGTCTTGACCTGTATCTCAACGTCTTTCTGCTCGGAAGGACTCAACTTAGAGAAGGCTGCACCCGAGAGAGGCAGACCCTGATATTCCTTCACGGTGATATCCGACAAATTGCCTTCCTCGTCGACGATGAAAGAAAGCTTCACCTTGGCTGTAGCATGATACTTCTTTGCCACCTCTGGGAACTGGAGCTCTTCAGAGATAGCCTTGCCTAAGGCTTTCATTCCACCAGGATATTCTGCTACATGGATATAAGGAGTCATCTTGCCCGCAGCTACAAGCTCGGCAATTTTCTTCTCCATATTGGCAGCCACCACTGTGGTATACGCCACCTTTCCCTCAGGATCAATGAGATACATGGTAGGGAGCCACTGGATATTGTAGGCCTTGGAGATGTTGGTTTCCTTCCACTTCTTGTACTCGCTGAACATGCTCCACTTAATCTCATTCTCAGCGCGGAAAGCCTTCAACTTCTCCTTGTCGGTGTCGAAGGACACGCCGATGAACTTCACCATGTTGCGATATTTCTTATAGATATTCTTCACCGCTGGAATCTCCTTGCGACAGTCGGGACACCAGGTTGCCCAGAAGTCGAGCACTACCCAACAGCCAGGACGCAACAATGTGCCTTCCTGATGGGTGCTGTAAGAAGACAAAGAAAGAGCAGGCTGGTCGGCTTTGGCTTTCTTGAGTACAAAATCGGGAGCCTGAGTTCCCACTTTGAGCAGACCCTGGGTGTACTTGGCATCAAGGTCGTCGGCACTCTGTGCCGATGCTCCTAAGCTGCATACGGCAAGCAAGAGCAATGAAAAGATTGTTTTCTTCATAAGTTATTTATACATTATTATATATGACCTTTATTTCTTCGTAGCCTTCACGAAATAGGTAATGAGGAGGGCATAAGCGATGAGCGAGCAGACCTCAGACAAAGGATTGGTCCACCAACTGTCAGCAACACTCACCTCGATGCCACCAAACTTGAGCAGTGCACTCACCACACCCATCAAGGCACCACCGGCAATGAAACCACTGGCAATGAGTGTACCCTTCTCGCCACGCTCCTTGTTTACCTGAGCGTCCTTAGAACGGGAAGTGATCCACCAGTTAATGGCTCCACCGACAACAAGAGGCACATTGAGTTCGAGAGGGATAAACATACCCAAGGCAAAAGCCAAGGCAGGAATCTTGAAATAGGTAAGCACGATGGCCAACAAGGCTCCGATGCCATAAAGCACCCATGGTGCTCCCACTCCATTCATCAACGGATCGATGACTGCAGCCATGGCATTGGCCTGAGGTGCTGCCAATGAGCCTGAAGCGAAACCATAAGTCTCGTTCAAGAGCATCATCACACCGCCTACAGTAGCTGCACTCACCAAGGTGCCAAGGAACTTCCAGCTCTCCTGCTTCTTGGGAGTAGTACCCAACCAATAACCTATCTTCAAGTCGGTAATGAACGAGCCAGCCACAGAAAGCGCCGTACACACCACACCACCCATGATGAGAGCTGCCAACATACCGCCAGGACCTTTCAAACCGACTGCCACCATCACCACAGAGGCAAAGATGAGGGTCATCAACGTCATGCCCGAGACAGGGTTACTGCCCACGATTGCTATGGCATTGGCGGCAACAGTAGTAAAGAGGAAAGCAATAACGGCTACCAGCAGAATGGCGATAACGGCAAAGAGCAAGTTGCCATCCATCACACCAAACCAGAAGAAGAGGAAGGTGACAAGAATGCAGACCAGCGAACCGACGCCGATGATCTTGAACGAGATGTCGCGCTGAGTTCGCTTCACCTCCGCATCGACCCCACTCTTTCCTTTCAGCTCCTTGGCTGCCAAACCGACAGCTCCCTTGATGATGCCCCAGCTCTTGATGATGCCAATGATACCAGCCATGGCAATACCACCGATACCGATGCTGCGGGCATAGGCACGGAAGATCTCCTCAGGAGACATGGCTCCTACGGTAGATGTAATGGAAGGATCCCAGGCATTGAGCACCTGATCGTGGAAAAGCAGACTCATACCAGGAACGATGAGCCACCATACAGCCAATGAGCCAAAACAGATATAGAGGGCATACTTGAGACCCACGATGTAGCCCAGACCGAGCACGGCAGCACCCGTATTCACCTTGAACACAAGCTTTGCCTTGTCGGCAAGGTCGCAGCCCCATCCGATGACGCGGCTTGTGAAGTTCTCGTTCCACCATCCGAAGCTTGCCACGATGAAGTCGTACAAACCTCCCACCAGTCCTGCTATGAGCAAGGGCTTGGCCTGATCGCCACCCTTGGCTCCGCTGACAAGCACCTGTGTGGTGGCTGTGGCCTCAGGGAAAGGATACTTGCCATGCATGTCGCTCACAAAGTACTTGCGGAAAGGTATGAGGAACAGGATGCCCAGGACTCCTCCGAGGGCAGAAGCCAAGAATATCTTCATAAACGAAGTGGTCATCTCGGGATACTTGGCCTGCAGAATATAGATGGCTGGCAGGGTGAAGATGGCTCCCGCCACCACGGCACCCGAACAGGCTCCGATACTCTGTATGATCACATTCTCGCCCAAGGCCTTGTTGCGCTTGGTGGCTGTGCTCACACCTACGGCAATAATAGCAATAGGGATGGCTGCCTCGAACACCTGTCCTACCTTCAGTCCAAGATAGGCTGCTGCCGCCGAAAAGATGACAGCCATCACAATACCCCAGGTTACCGACCATGCATTGACCTCAGGATAAGCCTTGTCGGGACCCATCAGGGGCTGATACTGCTCACCGTCCTTCAACTCGCGGAAGGCATTCTCGGGGAGATTCATTTCTTCTTTCATCGTGTCAAAAATAAAATATGTGTTACGTATAAAATATGATTAACCAATCATTATTTCTCTATCGTAATAGTATACTCGCTCATGAAGCTGGCACCTGGCTGCAGGCTGTTCATGAGATACTTGTCCTTGAACTCGCCGTCGTACTCTGCCCAGTCGTGAAGACCATACCAAGGTTCGATGCACACGAATGGAGCATGCTTACCTGTAGGACTCCAGATACCCACAGCAGGAGTCTTGATGTCAAGAGAGAGATGGGACTGACCTGCCTCGTCAAGAAGAGTGATCTTCTTAAGCTGACTGCGGTCGAAGATGACGGCATCGTCAGCAAAACTGTCCTCGGTAAATGCCCAAACACCATTCTCGGTAGGCACCTTGTGATAGCCCTCTACCACGCAACCGCCCACATTGCCATAGAGGCGCTCTGGCTCAGGGTTGTCGAACTTCAACTGTCCCTTCAGTTCCTTACCCTTTTCGGCACCAGGAACGAGGAAAGCGGGATGACCGCCAATCTGGAAGAAGATTTGCTTGTCGTCGGTATTGGCAACATGCCAGATTACATGCAGTTTCTTACCCTCCAGACGATAAGTGATGGCTAAGTTGAAGTGATAAGGATAGTCCTTGAGTGTGGCCTCGCTGTCGGTCAGGGCGTAGGTGATTCGGTCTTCGCCCTTGCTGATGAGCTGAAACTCTGTATCACGGGCAAAGCCATGGCGTCCCAACTGATACTCCTTGCCGTCGATACGGTATGTATCCTTCCACAAGCCGCACACAATAGGGAAAAGTATAGGAGAATGACGATTCCAGTACTGCTCGTCGCCGTCCCAAAGATATTCGTTACCTTGAGCATCCTTGATGCTCTGAAGTTCTGCTCCAAGAGATGAAATCTCTACTGTGAGCTGCTCGTTCTTGATCTGTTCCATTTTGTTTTATGTTGTTTGGTTATTTTGAATGTATTCAAGGTTTGCGTAGGAGAAACTCGCTACTTATCCGCAAAGGTACAATTTATTTTCGAAAAAGTGACAAAAGCAACCATTTCTTTTGCTATTTTTTCTCTTTTCTCGAATAAAAGATGTACTTTTGCAGCCCGAAATAAATCGGATAATACCTCACACTCGCCAACAGAGTGGAGCTGGAGAAAAAAATAGTAAAACAACACAAAAAGAAATGGAACAACAACCTTCTGGCAACAACACATTGAAAGGTTTTTCAGCTGCCATAGTGGCTGCTGTCTGTTATGGTACGAATCCTTTAGGAACCCTCAAGCTGTATGAAGACGGATTCAACTCAGGTACAGTACTCAGCTATCGGTATGGTCTGGCAGTTCTGATGTTCGCTCTTGTCATGCTGATACGCAAAGAGAGTTTCGCCATCAAGTGGGGACACGCCATCAAGTTTGCACTCTTGGGCACCTTCTTCGCCCTGTCGTCCATCACCCTTTACGTGAGCTTTCATTACATGGCAGCAGGCATCGCGAGCACCCTGCTCTTCGTCTACCCCATCATGACAGCCTTGCTGATGACGGCTTTCTTCCATGAGAAGGTGACATGGAGCACATCGATGGCCATCCTGCTTGCCGTAGCAGGTGTAGGAATGCTCTATCAGGGTGACGGTGACGCCAAACTCTGCACGGCTGGTTTTGCCTTGGTCATGGCCTCATCATTACTCTACTCCATCTACATCATTGCCGTCAACCAATGGCAGACTACCATGTCGAGCCAGAAGTTCACCTTCTGGATTTTGGTGTTCTGCTTCATAGCGATATTGGTGTTCTCGTGGTTGTCGGGCGACAGCCTGCAGATGCTCCACACTCCTATGCAATGGGGGTGCGCCCTGCAGTTGGCTCTTCTGCCTACGGTGCTCTCGCTCTTCTTCATGACGATTTCGATCAACCTGATAGGCTCCACCCCTTCCGCCATCATGGGGGCTCTCGAACCTGTAACAGCTGTATGTATCGGTGTGCTTATCTTTGGCGAGGCATTCTCGTTGCGCTTGGGCATCGGCATCCTGCTCATCCTGGCAGGTGTGGTTCTCATCATTCTAAGAAAAAAGAAATCTTGAAAAAAGGAAAATGTTCTGACACAACATGATTACCATTCTATGAACGATTTACAACATATTCCGGCATCACAACCGGACGAAAGACAACTGTCAGTTAACCATTTGTCACATCACCAGGCAACATTCCATACTCATCCTTGAAACACTTGGTGAAATAAGAAGGTGAAGAGAAACCCACCTCGTAAGCCACCTCAGAGATGTTCATGCTGTTGGCTTCGAGCAGACGACGGCCCTTGGCAAGACGAGCCTTGCGCAAAAGGTCGACTACCGACGAGCCGGTGATGGCCTTCACCTTACGATAAAGCTGCACACGGCTCAGTCCTATCTCGGCTCCGATATCATCGACACCAAAATCGCTGTTACCCATGTGCGACTTGATGATGTCGTGCAACTGCTTGACAAAAGCCTTGTCACGGTCGTCCAGTCTGGACACCTCCTCTGTTTCTTTTCCTTCGGCAGCACCCTGTGCAAAGAGCTGACGCAGATGGGCACGCTGGTGCAACAGATTTTCCACACGAGCCAGAAGCACCTTGCTATGGAAAGGCTTGGTGATGTAAGAGTCGGCTCCCTGCTCATAACCTTCTGCACGATGTTCTTCCAGATTCTTTGCTGTGAGCATGATGACTGGAATGTGCGAGGTGGCGGTATTGGTCTTCAACTGCTGCGTAAACTCCAGTCCATCCATGACTGGCATCATCACATCGCATATCACCAGATCGGGCACTTCCTTGCGGGCTATCTCAAGCCCCTCCCTACCATCAGATGCCTCGAGCACAAAATAATAGTCCTGCAAGAGGGTTCGCTCATATTGTCGTATGTCGTTATTGTCGTCTATGATCAGTATGGTGGGCTTTTCGCCATGCTCGCTGATAATTTGCTGCAATTTGCCGCCATGACGTTCTCCGTCGTCGATATACTGCAACGAGCCGTCATCGCTGAAAGAAGAGGACTTATCGGCAGCTTCCGACTGTGATTCTTCCACAAAACCTTCTTGCTGTCGGGGCAGCAGGACGATAAAGCAAGTGCCTTTTCCTGGTTCACTCTCTACCCTCACCTCACCATGATGCAACTCTACGAACGACTTGACCAAAGCCAGTCCGATGCCCGTACCACTCGCCGCACCCTTGGCCTGGAAAAAGCGCTCGAACACCTTGGTGAGTTCTTCCTTGTCGATGCCTTTACCCGAATCCTTCACCTCTATGCGGAGCCGTTCTCCCTCATCCGCCAAAGACACATGAATAAAGCCACCTGCAGGGGTGTACTTCAAGGCATTGCTCAGAAGATTGAAGACTATACGGGCGAGTTTCTCCTTGTCGGCCACGACATCGGCAGAAGAGAAATGCGAGGTGTCCAAATGCAGCTGTATCTTCTTACGCTGTGCCGTCATGGCAAAGTCGCCCGTCCACTGCTGCAAGGCCTCTGGCAAATCGAAACGGCTCAAACTCAGTTCCATTTTGCCGTTCTGTATCTTACGGAAGTCGAGTATAGAGCCTACCAACTGCTGCAACGACAGAGCATTGCGCTGCACCATCTGCAAAAGTTCCCTGCTCCTACCCTTGATGGAACGGTCGTCGAGCAACATCTCCACAGGGTCGGCAATAAGCGTCAAAGGTGTACGGAGTTCATGACTGATATTGGTGAAGAACACCAGTCGCGAATGTGTCAGTTCGAGCACCTCCTCGTTGAGTCGCTTCAACTCGTCATTGCTCTGGGCAAGCTGTTCGTTAAGACGGGTCTTGACAAGATAGCTGCGGAACAAATAAATTGCCACTACTACGATGAGCACTACCAACAGAACAAGTCCCAAGGTAAAGAACCGCTGCACATGATAGGCGGAGTTGTATTGAGAAACCTTCCGGTGCAGCATGTCAAGACTGCTGCGCTGCTGCTCGCTGTCCTTCGACTCCATCAAAATCAGTTCGGCATTATTCCGGGTTACAATCGATGTGGGCAGATAGTTGTCGCGGGCAAATGGCTCATGACGCAAGATCTTCATAGCCAGAGCTATCACCTCGTCGCCCTTAGTAGGATAAAGCATGGAAGCCTCCAACACTCCTTGTCTTACCAACTCAAGTCCGCCATGCTTACCTGCCAAACCGTCTACGCCCACAAAACGACATTTGTCCTGCAAGCCATGCTCACAGGCTACTTTATAGGCACCATAAGCCATGCGGTCGTTCTGCGCAAACACATAATCGAAGTCCTGCGTCTTGGACAATACTCGTTTCATCACCTCCGAACCGCTCTGCTCCTTCCAGTCACCCGGTTCAGAAGCCACAATCTGCAAATCGGGATAGGCATTCAAAGCATCAACAAAACCGCGATGGCGGTCGATGGCAGGAGAAGAATCATCAAGACCACGTATCTCAACGATACGTCCCTTTCCATTCAGGCGCTGGGCGATATAATCGCCAACCAATTTACCCAACAGATAGTTGTCACAACCGATAAAAGCTGTATACTTCTTCGATTGCGTCTTACGGTCGACAAGAATCACTGGAATGCCCTTCTGCTGTGCTCTTTCGAGGGCTGGCGAAATGGCATTCACCTGATTGGGAGAAACGATGAGCAGACTGACACCCTGGTCGATAAAGTAATTGATTTGCGACAGCTGACTGTCATTGTCGTCATCGGCAGAAGCCAGACGCACCTCTACTGAGTCATTGAGATACTCGGCTGTCTTCAACTCACTGTTCAGTTTCTCTCGCCAAGCATCCATAGAGCATTGCGAAACGCCGATAATATACTTCTTGGGCTTGTTGGCACACGAGCAAAGAAGCAGGCTACATAATATAATAAGGTATAGAGAACCTATACGTAAGTTCCATTTAGTAGTCATATCACTTAAGTTAAAATAAAGTCATATTCGTTTTCATCCGCAAAAATACGAATATTTTTGAGAAACAAAGGCATCTTTGCATTTTTTTAGATTTCCACAAAACTATCATGCAACAATTAGAAAGCCACCAGAAAGACTTTCCTATTCTTTCTTTGACTATCTAAAAACGAAAAAAGCACTTGAGAACTAATGTTCACAAGTGCTTCTTCGTAGCGGGACCGGGCTACGATCCCGGGACCTCCGGATTATGAATCCGACGCTCTAACCAACTGAGCTATCCCGCCATCCGAGCAAACGTTTGCTTGTTTGCGGGTGCAAAGGTAATACAAAGTTTTGAACTGAGCAAATTATTTCGAAAGAATTTTGCAAAAAAGTAATATTTTTGCTTTTTATACTCTTTCGAAAGATACTACACCTTATTATATATATAGCAGTTACGAATTTTTCAACAAGTATCCTCATCCAAAGACGCAGCTATGAAGTCTGCAAGGCTTATGCACTTCTTCACCCCCTACAGCCATAAATCGTTACGTTAGTACCACAGAAAATGTTGCGAACTGTATGGTTGAAATTACCCAATATTTTCGACCTGTATGGTTGGAACGCCCTGAAAGGGCAG
>OKRS01001544.1_pt1 | contig 14903 bp, 8 predicted proteins | sample 1601191 | NCBI WGS metagenome assembly OKRS01 (sample SAMEA3541509, study PRJEB24748) | human gut metagenome | biome: human gut; feature: human-associated habitat; material: faeces | place: China | collected 2012
TGTATGCCTGTAATGTAGGTGTTGTGCGAATCTTAAGTGGTGTATCAACGCCTTCTGCTGTTGTTACTGTATACTTTATTACCTGTGGTGAACCTGCTTCTACTACAAGATCAACATTATAACCAACCTCAAGATTATCATACTCATCAGTTGTTATCTTAAGGCCATTATTAGTCTCAAAGTTAGCTATAGTACCACCTGCTGGTGCGAATAAATGAACAAATCCTCTTATTCCACCATCGAATCCACCAAGAATATAGCCACCTGCTCTTGTTATATTGCTTCTTTTAATTGTATTAGTTAATGTCACAGTAATATCATAGCTTCTTGTTCCATCTGCATTAATAACAGGCTCACTCATCTCTGTATCAATATTTAAGAACCAGCCTAACTTACAAGGCTCATATAAGCTGAAGAACACTCCTGCTTCTGGATTAGCCGGGTCATCATTAAGATTTCCTGAACAGCCTGCATCCTTAGCATACTGCTCTTCCTGCTCATCTACGAACCAGAGCATAATTGTGTTCTCTTCAACACCTTCATTAAACATATCTACATATTCATTAATTCTCTTAAAATCAAAGCCTGATACTAATACTGCCATTGCCTGCTTGGCTGTCTCTGCAAAAAGACCATCAACATAATCATTAGCCTCGCTATCATCCATACCTGTATTTCTGTCGCTAAGATATTTATAATAAAGCTCATACTGTAATACTGATACGGCATTATCACCATTAAGCTCTGTTCCATCAGGAAGTGTAATTGGTCCTGATATTCTAAGAACCTTCTGTATAATAGTCGGTGTAAGTGAGAGCACACCATCAACGCTCTCACCGTGCTTAGCTTCATAAGCCAAAGCCCATATCTGAGCAGCTCTTTCAAAATCAGGGTTAAAACTTGCATCTCTTGAATAGATTAACGTATCATTAAATATCTTTAATTCTTTTCTTGTAACATTAGCTTCATCTGGTGGATATGTTGCCAATACATCATTAACAGGATTAAAATCTCCAATTGACATTACACCATCTTCAACCCTTATTGTTCCGATTGAACCTGGGAAACCACCTGCGGCTCTTATCTCTGCTGTGTTCTGTGCAGCAAGAAGATATACCTTATCACTTCCATCGCCGATAAATGCTTTCATTAATGGAATGTAATCTTCATAATCTGTGTACATACTCATAAGTGATGTTATCTTATCACTATAAGAAGATATCATTGTTCCCATACTTCCCGGAAGTTCAACCTTGTTCATCTTAGCAGTCATATTATTAACCACTGGCTGTATCTGCTCTAAAAGATCAAGATAGGCATTAATTGTTGTTACACTAAAACCATCACCTACTTTAAGACCTGACATAGGGTATTCTGATATTGTTGCTACTGCCGGCTTTATAATATCATCTGATGCATCTTCAACAAGTCCTATAAGTGTATCTACTGACTTAACATACTTTCCTGCAACCGGAATGTGGCTTGCCATCTTCCACAATGGGCTTGATAATGTCTTGCTTATCTTATAAGTTGTATTGTCAAGCTTTAATACTGCTGTATTAGCTGCCTCAGCATCCTGGGCTTTTACAGCTCCAAGCATATCATTCATCTCTGTCTTTAATTCATTAGCATTCTTTAACATTCCCTTGGCATCAGATAAGCCTTTAACACCCATAATTCCTATAATAACAACAACCGCAGCTACTATTGAAACAATTGTTATAGTACGTTTCTTTTTCTGCTGTTTTGTTAATCTCTTCTTACCACTGTGGCTGTGATGTTCCCCACTGCTATGGTGGCTGTGGTGTCCTTCACTACTATTGCTGCTGTGATGTTCTGAATTATTGTTACTGCCCTCTCTTACATTGTGACGGCTGTTATTGTTAGCTGTATTACTGCCAGTATGCTGGACATTGCTTCTTCTATGACCACTGTTCTGGCTGCTTTTATTATCCACAGTGTTCTCACTGTTTAAGTTCTCATTGTTATCTTTATAATCATTATTGTTCATTACTATCCATCCATTTCCTATTATAAAAAAGAATGTGCTGAGCACATTCTCGCGACGAGTGCTGTCGCTTGCGACAAACTACAGCTTCACGCGAGTGCGCATAACTGGCACATAGTGCCTTTTATTTAACAGGAAATTATATTGGAATTTCCTATTAAATAAAAAAATATGAGCAGTACTATAAGCCGGGTTATGTCCAGCCAGGCTTTGACCTGACTACTGATGATCATCTATCTAGACCTGCTGTTACCAGCAGGCTCAAGCAACCTACCTAAAAGCACGACGGGCAGCCGTATCGCTTTATATTTGGTCTTGCTTCGAATGGGGTTTACATAGCCAGTATTGTTACCAATACCACGGTAGTCTCTTACACTGCCTTTCCACCCTTACCAATAAGCTCAACACTAAGTGTTAAGCACTGGCGGTATATTTCTGTTGCACTAGCCTTGGAGTCACCTCCACCGGACGTTATCCGGCATCCTGCCCTGCGAAGCCCGGACTTTCCTCACCTGCGGTCTTTCGACACTTGCAGCTGCGATCATCTGTACTACTCACATTTATTAGTATTATTAAGTTAATTGTAACTTTGTAAACATCTAACGCCTACTTAATGAACATAGCATCCCCAAAACTAAAGAATCTGTAACGTTCTTTTACTGCAACTTCATAAGCATTAAGAACATTTTCTCTTCCTGCAAGTGCTGACACAAGCATTACAAGAGTTGATTCTGGGAGATGGAAATTAGTTATAAGACAATCTATTGCCTTAAACTTATAACCTGGATATATAAATATTTCTGTCCAGCCACTCTTAACTGGTATATGTCCATTTTCATCAGCTACTGATTCAAGAGTTCTTGTGCTTGTAGTTCCTACAGCAATAACTCTTCCACCATTAGCCTTGGTATTATTAATTATATCTGCTGCTTCTTTATCAACCTGATAGAATTCTGAGTGCATATGATGATCAAGTATATTCTCAACCTTAACTGGTCTGAATGTTCCAAGACCTACGTGAAGAGTAACTCTTGCAATCTTCACTCCCATATCTTCTATCTGTTTAAGCAGTTCTTTTGTAAAATGTAGTCCTGCCGTAGGTGCTGCTGCTGAACCCTCGTGCTTGGCATATACTGTCTGATAGCGGTTCTTATCTTCAAGCTTATGTGTGATATATGGTGGAAGCGGCATCTGTCCTAGTTCATCAAGAATTTCCTCAAATATGCCATCATAACTAAACTGTATAAGTCTGTTACCTTCCTCAACTATATCAATAATCTCACCTGTAAGCTTTCCGCCACCAAATACTATCCTTGCACCAACCTTGCATTTCTTTCCTGGCTTAACAAGGACTTCCCACGTATCCTGTCTGTCTTCAAGTCTTTTTAACAAAAGCACTTCAATGGCAGCACCTATTCCTTCTTTCTCACCGATAAGTCTTGCAGGTATAACCTTAGTATCATTAATTACAAGGCAGTCACCCGGCTTAAGATATTCTGTTATATCCCTAAATATCTTGTGTTCTATAGCTCCTGTGTTCTTATCAAGAACCATCAATCTGGAGCTTGAACGGTCTGACAGAGGGTCTTGTGCTATAAGTTCCTCTGGCAGATCATAATAAAAATCATGTAAATCCATAATAATCCTCTATTCAGATTGTGCACTCTATTGCACACTATACTCACGAATTCGCACTTATGTGCTCCATCGTTCTGCTTCGCATAACTATTCGTTCGTTAGTGGCTCAGAAAAAGCAAATGCCTGCTACGCAGTCGCTTGCTTTTTCTTTCGCTCACTACATACGAAGTTCGATTCCATTATCACTTAAGTCTTTATATATCTTCTCCATTACTGGTGTGATATCCTTATCCTCAAGTGTTCTGTCCTTAGCTCTGAAAGATATTGAATATGCTACTGACTTGTAGCCCTCTTTAATCTGGGCACCTTCATATATATCAAATAACTTGTAACTCTCAAGTATGCTTCCGCCGCGTTTCTCGATTATCTTCTCAATCTTTCCTACAAGAACTGACTTAGGCATAACCATACTTATATCCCTTGTAACTGCTGGGAACTTGGCAATACCCTCAAACTTTCTGTCAAAGCTTGCCATCTTAGTTACAATTGAAAGGTCAATAACAACAATATATGTTCTGTCGCCTAATGAATAAGTATCTGCTACATCTGGATGTAATTCACCCATATAGCCAATCTTTGTTCCATCATAGATAATCTCTGCCTGACGTCCTGGGTGAAGGAATGTAATTCCTGCCTCTGGATTGTATTCCGGCTTAACTCTCATTCCAATTCTTTCAAGGAATTCTTCAACTACACCCTTCATCTGGAAGAAATCAACATCTCCAAATGCTCCAAGCGTGAACATAACTCTCTCATCTGGAAGCTCGTTAACATCATCTGCTGCAAGATATACCTTTGCAAGCTCATATAACTTAACATTCTTATTACGTCTGTTATAGTTAGTTGATAATGATGTAAGCATACCATTAACAGGAAGTGTTCTCATTATTGAGAAATCTTCTCCTAATGGATTAGAGATAACCACTGTCTTTCTGTATTCTGAGTCGGCCGCAAGCTTAAGCTTATCAAATACCTTAGGGCTTTCAAATGAATATGTCATAGCCTGTGAGAATCCACAGAACTGTGCAACTTCACCTGCTACATCTTCAATACTTCTCTCAAATGGTATCTTACCCATTGTTGTAGAACCCTTTGGAAGTGTTGTAGGAATATTATCATATCCGAAGAATCTTGCTACTTCCTCTGCAATATCTGCATCTCTGTTAAGATCCTGTCTAAATGTAGGAATAATAAGCTCATTAGAAGCTTCATCATATTCTACTTCAAGTCTCTTGAAATATGAAAGCATATCTTCCTTTGATACATTTGTTCCAAGAAGTGCATTATACTTATCTGGTTCAAATGATATTCTCTTCTTAGATACCGGCTCATCATATATATCAACAACACCGCCAACTACTTCACCTGCACCTAACTGTTCTATAAGGTCACAGGCCCTGTTCATAGCTTCAAGTGCAAGCTCTGGATCTAAGCCCTTCTCAAACTTACCAGAAGCATCTGTTCTTAAACCAATCTTCTTAGTTGACTTTCTTATATTAGTTCCATCAAATGTTGCAGCTTCAAAAAGCATTGTCTTAACATCATCTGTTATCATTGAGTTCTCGCCACCCATAATACCAGCAAGACCAATAGCCTTTTCTCCATCACATATAAGAAGTGCTTCTGAATCAAGTGTTCTTTCCTGTCCATCAAGTGTAACGAACTTCTCATTCTCAGCAGCAGTTCTTACAATAATCTTCTTATCAGCGATTGTATCATAATCATAAGCGTGCATTGGCTGACCATATTCTGTCATAACATAGTTAGTAATATCTACTATGTTATTAATAGGTCTGATGCCTGCTGTCATAAGTCTGTGCTGCATCCACTTTGGTGATGGAGCAAGCTTTATATTCTTAACAACTCTTGCTGTATATCTCTTGCAAAGCTGCTTAGCTGCTACTTCAATCTTAATATAGTCATTAACATCTTCGCTATTGCCTGTAGCATTAACAACTGGAGGATTGAATGGCTTTCTGAATGTAGCTGCTGCCTCTCTTGCGATACCAAGGATACTATAGCAGTCTACACGGTTGTTAGTAATCTCATATTCAAATACTGTATCATCAAGTCCAAGATATTCTACAGCACTCTCTCCTACTTTGGCATCATCACCAAATATATAAATACCATTTTCTGCTGCATCTGGATAGAATTCTCTTGATGAACCAAGTTCTTCAATTGAACACATCATTCCATAAGACTCAACGCCTCTTAACTTGCCTTTTTTAATCTTAATTCCATCTTCTGGAAGTGGACTTCCATCGTGTCCGCCAGCCACACGTCCGCCGTCAAGAACAACTGGAACTTTCTGTCCACTTGTTCCTGGTTCAATATTAGGAGCACCTGTAACTATCTGAACAGTTTCATTTCCTACATTCACCTGACATACTACAAGCTTGTCTGCATCTGGATGTCTTTCTACTGAAACAATCTGTCCTACAACAATTTTATCCAGATTTTTATCAAGCTCATTAAAACATTCTACCTTAGTACCTGAAAGAGTCATAGCATCTCTGAATTCCTGATTTGTACACTCTAAACCTGGAACAAGGTCCTTTATCCATTTAATAGATGTATCCATACTTATCCTCCACTTATTATTAATTAGAACTGCTTTAAGAATCTTGTATCATTCTCGTATAACAATCTCATATCATCGATTTCGTATTTAAGAAGGGCAACTCTTTCAAGACCTACGCCAAACGCAAAACCTGTATATTTATCTTTATCAATTCCGCACATTTCAAATACATGTGGGTGAACCATTCCGCAGCCAAGTATTTCAATCCAGCCCTCACCCTTACAAAAACGGCATCCCTTGCCGCCACATTTAAAGCAGCTTACATCCATCTCGGCACTAGGCTCTGTGAATGGGAAATGATGTGGTCTGAACTTAACCTTAGTATCTTCACCGAATAACTCCTTAGCGAATTCTGCAAGTGTTCCCTTAAGGTCAGCAAATGTTATGTTCTCATCAATTACAAGACCTTCAACCTGATGGAAGCAAGGTGAATGGGTTGCATCAACTTCATCTGCTCTGTATACACGTCCAGGTGAAATCATTCTTATTGGAAGTCTGCCTTTTTCCATAACTCTTGCCTGAACAGGTGATGTCTGTGTTCTAAGAACAACTTTATCATTGATATAGAATGTATCCTGTTCATCTTTTGCTGGATGGTTAGCTGGAATATTAAGTGCCTCAAAGTTGTAATAATCATATTCTACCTCTGGACCTTCTACAACTTCGTATCCCATTCCTATAAATATCTTTTCTATTTCTTCACGCGCAAGCATATTAGGATGTTTATGTCCAAGTTCAGCTTTCTTGGCTGGAAGTGTTACATCAATTACCTCTGCCTTCATCTGAAGCTCTCTCTTCTTGGCAGCAAGCTCTTTCTTGGCAGCCTCTAATACTTCTTCAATTGCCTGTCTTGTTTCGTTGACAATCTGTCCAACCTTAGGTCTGTCCTCAGGAGCTACCTCCTTCATACCCTTTAAAACTTCAGTAAGCTCGCCTTTTTTACCAAGAAAAGCAACTCTGATATCATTTAACTTATCAAGAGAATCTGTTGCCTTTATCTGTGACAACGCATTTTCTTTGATTGCATCAAGTCTTTCTTTCATCTTATCCTCCTTCTTGCGCTATTTACACATTGTTAATCATTTCGCAAAAAACCACTCTCAATTGTAACACAATGCTCATATTTCGCAAGTATTATTTTAATTATTCTTATGTCTTTTCTCATAAATCTCAAGAACCTGCATAGCTTCCTTGGCATGCACCTTATTCTTTTTAGTCACATTTTTAATATTATTTCTTGCATCTTCTATTCTTGATTCATTATATTCTATCTGTTCTCTTAACTTCTGGCGTCTTATGGAAAGATTATGTCTTACCTCTACCATTTCTTTAGGATTAAGTATCGCCTTAACTTGTCCTATCCATATATGTGTATCAATTACACCAAGCTGTCTTAATATATCTGTAAGCTCCGCTTCTGCCTCATTAAGATTACTTGTTATCTCAAGTATTTTACGCTGTTCATCTTTCATCTCAACATATGCCTGAAACTTCTGCTCAAGCTCAAATGCACTCTTTACCGCATATTTGCTATATTCATATTCAAGCACATTTACAGCATTTACATACTTTATCTTGTACTTATTAAGAAGTGCTGTTGCTTTATTAAGCTTTACCTCTGTCACATACACTTTTCGTTCTGTTGATTTAAGATAAGCAAACAGACCAAGCGAAAGCGTAAGTGCAAGTATTACAACTGTTATGAACATTCCAATGTGTTCATCATCTGGTGAAGCCGCTGATATAAGAAGAAATATAACAAACACCCCTACAAGAAGTGCCAGCATAAGTACTGAATACTTCTTAATTCTAAGCTGTTTTTTCACAAGGTCATTTGCCTCTATACGATACATTGACCTCTCACCCTTAATCATTCTTACATTCTTTAATACTGTATTGTAATCTTCTTCATCGTGCCTCAGCTTTACAAGTGCCTCTGGAAAATCTTCCTCATAAGATTCCATCATACGGTACACTTTGTTGGAAAGCTTGTTCTCCGGTGATTTAAAAATACGCCTGTCAACCGACAGATTATCAACACGGTCTGCCGCATACATAAGCTTAAGCTTTATATTTTCCGGTGCATTCTCGATTCTTTGTATATCCTCATAATAATCAGTTACACTGTCATATTCTACCTTGGCATTTTCTATATATCTTGAAGCTTCCTCCATAATATCACACTGGCTTTTAACAAAGCTCCCAACCTCTGAGCCTGTAAATCCTGCCGTGTCAACCTCTTCAAGATTATCCTGCGTATTATTGACCGCTCCGCCAAGATTAACCTTATCAACTGTTCTTATAAGCGTCTGTGCCTGTATACTGTTAAGCAGGTGGTCATATTTTTCTTCTTCCTTTAACACATCTGCCTGCTGTTTCTTAGTCTTTTCTGTCAGCCCTCTGGATTCATCAGCAGATGCATCACTGCCAGCCGTCTTATATAATTCTTCTTCCAGATCATCATTATGATTACTGCCAGTATACGAACCCACCTGATAGCTGTGTATCATATCATTAATAGAACGTTTATTTCTAAATCCATTCTCATCTTCATACACAAGCTCCTCAAGGTCTTTTAAATCCTCATCACTGTCATAATTATTTTTTAAGAATTTGAATAATCCCACTTGTCTTATCACCTCGCAGTATATTTATAATAATCCTGTTTCCAATTGGTAAGAATATCATCTAATACTTTATGATACCCTGCCACATCTCCTGCATTTTTATACTTCTCTGTGTCATTAAGCTTTCTAATCTCGTCCTGATACGCAGCATTATCCATAAGCTGTTCTATCTTTCTTCTTATGATATACTCCTCCTCTGGCACATCTTCATTAATAACACTTCCGTCTTTATCCATAAACCACTTTGCCGCAAGGTAACACTTGTATGAATTCTTATGCTGTCCTATCTCATATGCTTTCATAAAGCTGTATGAAGCCTCATTATATAAGAACATTCTTGCAAGTGCAACACCCATATTATGGTACACACCTGCTAAGAACGCTGCCGGGGCAGCATTGCTGTATTCATCTATAATCTGCTTATAACAGTCAACCGCCTTATAGAAGCACTCATTAGAAAGAAAACTGTCCCCTCTTAATCCAAGTCTTTCATAAGCATTCTGATTATCAAGCGTATTCAGTATTTCGCTTATCTTTTCAATCTGTTCCAAAGAATAATAATCAACTGATTTAAGTATTGTGACAAGCATACTTGCCAACAGCTCATTATTACTTTTCATTATGGTTAATCTCTGGGCAAGTGCTGTATTTCCCACTTCATCCCTAAGAAATGTTATAAGCTCATCATTGATAAAATCATTAGTAAGTATATATATATTATTGTAAATATAATAACACAGTTCTTCTTCTGTATACAATCTGATACCTGACTGCATTATATATAAAGGATTGTCTGCAACCTTCCCCCTGCACAAAATCATTGCACTCATACATCTGCCTCACTTAAATCCAGTTCTTCAACTATAACACCATCCGATGCCTGATATATCTCACCAAAACCAAGGTCTTTTACTGTAACAATACATTTATCCTGTGAAGATGCCTTTACATTCATTGATATTCTTGTTGTCTTTCCTTCCCTGTAAGGAATAGAGCTTATATCAACCTGCTTTTCTATATATTTTCCGTCCGGCCATATAATCTGGAAATTTATAACCGACACATCTTCAATAATAAAATCAATTGTTCTTTCTGCCATATACCAGTTAGTTCCCATTTTGACAATTCTAAACTTCATTGGACGTCCGTGTTCTGATATATCCGTTTCAATATCAGCTTTTATCCTGCCATCTGTAAGAAGGCACACATTACCAAATACCTGTGGAGATATATACTCCAACGCTGCAAAGCACGCACCTCTTACATATAAATTCTGCCCAACAAATGCTTTTCTTCCTGCAACTAATACTTTGGTGAATTCATCTGGAAGCCTGTCCACATCAAATCCCATACCTGTAAGATATACACTTGAAGCCCTGTGCTTCTTAAAATATTCTGTCATATACAAGGTAACGGAATGTGAAGCCTTTTCTATTGTACTTCCTTCAGGCTGGCTTAATGTATGCTCCTGTAATATGTACTGCATATCACCAATCTTATTGCAGTACAATCTGTATACATCAATTCCCGAAGCATTGTAATCCATAAGCACTGTACCATTCTGATAAAGTTCCTTCTTCTGGCTGTACGCATAATATGCAAAGCTTTCTATTCTGCTTATTATCTGGTACTGCTCATTTGCAACACCTGCATTGTACAGCTCCTCCTTTACAATCTCCAGTGTATCTTTGGTAAAATCAGGAACAACAACACATATAGAAGCTACACTGCTGGCATTTTTCTTATTAATAACAGCTTTTATATTCTCTGATAAAGTTTTGTCTTTTTCGGTATCTGCTGCCACTGGTGCTTTTAACTCACTGTCATACACACACATCTGTATATTATCCTCAAGCAGCTCCACTCCTATTATCAAATCTGTATCGTTCATAACTATCTCCATTCTTAGCAGGAATTTAGTCTTACTGCCTCATATTCTCTGGTACAAACAACTGCTTTGTCACATAATCTTCTACTGCATAGCTTTCCATAAGCTTCTTTAATGTAACCATATCCCTTAGCTCCTCGCTTGCAAGACATTCATTAATTGCATCAAATCTGCCCTTATTATCTCCATCATTAAGGTTATCGTACAATATGTTATATTCCTTCGTATTAGTGTCTGTTCCAATTGTATAATTATATATAACCTTGTCGTTATAGAACAATGAAAGTCTGTATGTAAATACTCCGCAGTTATCACATTTCATAACTGCACTTGCATATTCTTTAGCATCATTAACTTTATAATTAATGACAACTTTATTATCAGGATTGCCATAATACTCAATCACTGTAACACCACATGCATTATACGGTATATTAAGAACACCATTAAAACGTTTATAATAATCATAGATTATCTCTTTTGCACATAATTCATCAAGAATCTTCTGTGCTGTGTCTTTAATATCTGGTTTATTCAATTCTTTTATATTCTCTGATACTTTTTTAAGCCACGCAGCAAGGCATATTACAGGAATACCAATCTTATCTTTGTAACATTCTTTTACAACCGTAAATGTTATGTCACTTACATTTTTTCCTTTAATAAAATATAAAAATGAATTATAAGCTATATATGCTTTGGCTATCAGCTGTGATGCACCTTTATTATAATAATCTGTAAATACCTGTGTAAGCTTATCATAATAATCTTTATCCTGAGTAAACATATACTGTGAGATAACCCTCTCAGAAAGATTTTTAATATTTACGCCAAAATCAGATGCACTCTTCCACAACCTGTACATATCCTTGTCTGAACCATTATAATTATCAACCATATATTCAAGTACCAGCTCATTATACAGATGATTCCTGAACACATATTCACACAATATATCTTTATAGCTTTCCTTATTAACCGAAGCAGTAAGCTCGTGTACTATGAACTTAAACATCTTGCCTGCTGGAACTATTGTATAGCCGTAGCGTTCCATAAGTTCCCTTGCCTCATAATACATTCCGTACTCCAAAAGTATTTCAATAAGCCCCTGTGCCGTATTGATATCAAGACCATCTTTAATAAGGTCACTGTACTCATCATTAAAGGTTTCACCTTCATAATATTCTTTATAATATTCAATAAGCCACGAATTAATAAGTTGTCGGTATTCGTATGTAACTCCTTTAACCATCGCCGCTTTCTTATATATAGATGGTGTATCCGCATTATATATATGCTTCTTTCTGCAATAATCTGCTCTGAATAAAGCTATATATGGCTCTTCAATGTCATATTCATCTAACAATGTTATATCCAGTGGTCCTTCTAATATCTTTTCTATCTCATAATTGACAGTGTTTCTTCTTATAACTCCGTCCGTACAGATAAATGCCATAGAACAGTTAGAGATATAAAGCGGAATATATATATCATTGCCTGTCATCTCATATATTGCAGGCTCTTTCATATAGCCGCATTTTACTATAACAGCTTTTACTTTACTGCAATCAGCAGTTACACGATACATAAATCTTAACTTAACCGCATATTCTGCTGTTTCATTATTGATAAGCTGTGGCTTTAAAAATTGTCTGTAAAGATACATAAGGTCATTATTGATACAGCCGGCCTTTAACTGCTCATAAAGATTGGCTGGTCTTAAGTTTGCAAAAAGTCCCAACTCCTTGCGGATCTTCAGAAGTCCGGCTTCCGGTCTCTTCTCTGGTGGAAGCTTGTACCAAGGTGATGTGCTTGTGTTACCGCCGATGGAACCAAGCAATACTGCATCGCTTGCCTTTGCTCTTGCGACTGCTTCGTCAGTAAGTGGAACGCCACATGCGTCGATCGAGCATCCGCCCATCAGAAGCTGCTCATAATTAAATGTATGTCCAAACTTTTCTCCGACTGCATCTAACACCTTCATTGCCTGTGTGACAACCTCCGGTCCGATACCGTCACCGGCTAAAACTGCAATTTTAAAATCCATTTTTTTAGTGATTAATGGTTAGCGGTCAGTGATTAATAGTTGGCGGTTAATGAAATCTGACGACACTGTTCATTAACCACTAACCACTAATCACTAACCATTATTATTTTCATATTCATTTTCTATTATATTCAGCATTTTCATGGTAGCCTTGATAGCAGCCTCCGTCTGGTCAGCATCCAGCCCACGAGTACGGAATACTTTTTCTTCAAAACTCCAAGTTATTACTGTTTGCACAAATGCATCTGTACGGCCCCCAGGAGGAATACTTACCGCATAGTTGGTCAACATAGGGAATTTACGCCCTAACGTCACTTTATAAATTTTACGCAATGCACGCACAAAAGCGTCATACTGACCGTCACCGCTGGAATTCTCCTCAAACTCTTTTCCGTTAATCTCTATTTTTACAGTAGCCATCGGCTTCAATCCATGCGCCAGTGTCACAATATAACTTTTCAGTTTTACACTTTCGCTTACCACTCCATGCTTCAGCACATCGGAAACAATATAAGGCAAATCCTCCTGAGTAACCAGTTCCTTCTTGTCACCCAATTCGATAATACGTTCCGTTACCTTACGCATGGATTCTTCATCTAAATCAAGTCCCAAATCCTCCAGATTTTTACGGATATTGGCTTTGCCACTAGTCTTGCCCAACGCATACTCACGTTTACGTCCGAATCGTTCCGGCAACAAATCATTGCAATAAAGATTATTCTTATTATCACCGTCGGCATGAACGCCGGCCACTTGCGTAAACACATTCTCACCCACAATCGGCTTGTTGGCAGGAATAACAATACCAGAATAGGATTCCACCACTCGGCTCACATCATTCAGACGGCTTTCGTCGATATTGGTCAAAGCATTAAAATGATCCTTCAGAATAGCTTGAACACTGGCAAGCGGTGCATTTCCTGCACGTTCCCCTAATCCATTGATAGTAGTATGAAGTCCTTTAACCCCACTCAGCACAGCAGCAAGTACATTACTCACAGCCAAGTCATAATCATTATGCGCATGGAAATCAAAATGAGTATGAGGATAACGTTTTTTCATCTTCCGCATGAATTCAATCACTTGCAAAGGATTCAAGATACCCAATGTATCCGGTAACATATATCGCTTGATGCTAGTATCCTTCAATCCGTCCATCAACTGGAATACATAGTCAGAAGAATCCTTCATTCCGTTACTCCAATCTTCCAGATATACATTAACTGCAATATCCAGTTCATCGGCATAACGCACCACATTCACAATATCTTCAATATGTTCTTCAGGTGTTTTCTTCAACTGCTGTGTACAATGTTTCAACGAACCTTTACACAATAAGTTTATTACCCTGCATCCTGTACGTTGTATCCAATCTACAGAAGTACGGCCATCCACAAATCCGAGCACCTCCACTTTGTGAAGCAAATTCCGGCGGGCAGCCCAGTCACATATCATTTTAACAGCTTCAAATTCGCCATCCGATACACGGGCCGAGGCAACCTCTACCCTGTCTACCTTTAAATCTTCCAATAGCAATCGAGCAATCATCAATTTTTCATGGGGTACAAAAGATACTCCGCTGGTTTGTTCACCATCGCGGAGTGTTGTGTCCATGATTTCTATTTTGACGCTTTTTCCCATGCTTCTATCTTGTCTTTGTTGGTCAGCAAAAAGTCGATATCATCCAATCCGTTCATCAAACAATGTTTCTTGTATGCATTAATTTCAAAATGTTCGCTTTTACCTGTAGCCTTGTTGGTTATAGTCTGTTCAGGCAAATTTACTTCCACCTCTATTTTTGGATCTGCATGAATTGAATCAAAAAGTTCCTTCAAAAATTCTTCACTCACCACCACCGGAAGTACAAAATTATTTAATTCATTATTCTTATGAATATCAGCAAAGAAACTGGACACAACTACCCGGAAACCATATCCGGCGATAGCCCATGCTGCATGTTCACGGCTGGAACCAGAGCCGAAATTCTTTCCCGCTACAAGGATTTGTCCACCATAAGTAGGATTATTCAATACAAAATCCTTGTTCAGAGAACCATCCGGATTGTAGCGCCAGTCACGGAACAGATTATCACCAAAGAATTTCTCTTCACG
>OKRS01001545.1_pt1 | contig 14898 bp, 16 predicted proteins | sample 1601191 | NCBI WGS metagenome assembly OKRS01 (sample SAMEA3541509, study PRJEB24748) | human gut metagenome | biome: human gut; feature: human-associated habitat; material: faeces | place: China | collected 2012
ACAGTTTTGGATTAGCGTCCGTACACCCTCCCCACAGGGTTTGTCGGTTGCGCCATTTAAAGACAGAATATATGAAAAGGCGATGGAGAAAATTAGTTATTTCTAAAATGCTGGAATACTACCTTATACCCATAGTATTCACATTGTTGTATACTATTGTTGATTGTAGTTTCTTTTATAGGATAAAGGATGATGCATTTAAGATATACCAACCCTTATTTATGGCATTTTTCTCAATGATTAATGTTGAAATATATTTTCTTTCCTTTTTAATAAGGGAAATAAGAAAAGAAATGTTTAAGCATTATTATATAATAACGGAAAGCTTGATATTTGTATTAATTGCGTTTTATTTGCCAGTTGGTACTGTTGAGACAATCTTAATCCTACTCCACGACATAATCATTAGACCAATAATAACATTATTGATAATGTACATCATTGTGATGGTAAAGAATCATCTGTTGAAAAAGGCATGAACAGCAATTCGTATTCCGTTATCAGAATAAGAAATGGAGGTGTGAAATGGACAGACTTAATTTGTGCTATTTCTTAGATACAATAACTTTGTTAAGTAATGGTATAGATTTTTGTTGTAGCCCTCATGATCTGTTTATAACGAAGCAACATTTGAATAATTTAAAGAAATGGTATATGTCAAACAAGAATAAAATAACAGTAGAAAAAATCAATTCTGCTTATAGATACATTTACTTTCCACCTCTTTTTAATGATTTAAAGGATATGGATGAGTATTATCTTTAAAAGATTGATTCTTTCAAGATAGAATAACAAGTCTGTCACTTGATGAACTACAATACCAACTACCGCTTTTTGCAGAAGTATTCTGCAGAACTTGGAAGTCTCATTTCAGATTTTCAGGTGAAGGGAAGTTGTGCGCTTGGTTTACAGACAGGTATGATGCAAGTGACGAACCAAAAGTAATATAGTGAAATATTAGAAATAATGCGAAATGTTCTTTATGAAAAATATAAATAAGATATTATATTTGGTTGGTGTTTTTTCTATAGTCAATATATTAATATGGCTTTATAAAAATAATTGCCCCAATAATGAGCCCATTAGGTGGTACGTCAGTGGAGGATTTGAAAAGATGTCATCTGATGATATTCAAGATAGCATTTATGTAAACGGGTATATGAATGATACTCTTATAAACGATGTCAAAGTTGCTTCAAATATAGCCTATGTTATAATGAAAGAGCATTTAAAGAAAGACTTGAATAATAGCGATGAGTTCAAAATCTATTCTGTGAATAAAGAGTTGTGGGCTATATATCGAAATGATTCAGATAAATTGTTGTTGCTCATGCAGAAAAGAGATGGTAAAATACTTTATATAAACAGTTATGAATAGAATCGTTTACATATTTATCACGTTTGTCTTTGGAATTTCTTTATATCTTGCCTTCTTCTATGATGAAAGAAATGAGGCACAATATAATACTATAAGATTTCATTATCATGGTGAAAAACAATGTTTTGTCGCGCTTGATAAATCGGGAAACTCTTATAAAGAAGATTCTTCGGTAAAAAAAATAAAGGGAGGAATTGTGTCTACGGAAGAAATGTCTGCCAAATTGGCTATTATACTTTTAAATTCTATATTTTACGATAATTCAGATGATAAAATATCACTACCTATAACTGTTGTAAATGTAGGTAATAAGAGATGGGGAAATAGTACATGGCTACCAAGAGGTGCTGATGGAGGAACCGGTTTTATATTGATTCAACGTTCAAACTCTAAAATTATATTATATCACCATACAAAATAAGTATGCCTATGAGTACCGCTATGATGAAAGGGGCAATGTCGTGAAGAATAATGTTTATTTTGTCTGTCAAACATGTAAAAGCAATTAATTGACAGTTTTTACAAGCTATTTATTATCCCGAACTGGGATATATATTGTAAGTCAGGGACAATGAAAATAGATGATGGTAAAAATGTAACTATCGCTGAATAGTTACGATAGAATTAATATTCTGAAAAAGAAAAGATCTTTTATATGGTCTTTATTAATATTGGAAATATTAGCATGGATGATTTGTATATATATTTTCATTTAATATTCATCCAAAAAATCCCTCATACGGCAAGTATCTTATACACCAAGCCGCATGAGGGATTACTATTTCAGTATAGAATCTGATTATTTACTTCTTCACCTTTGTAGCCCAAACGAAATAGACGATGAGCAGGGCGTAAGCTACGAGAGAGACTACCTCTGACCAAGGATTACTCCACCATGAAGTATAGTCGAACTGCACACCACAGAAACGCAACAATGCACTGACTACTCCCATCAAAGCACCACCGGCAATGAATCCACTGGCAATAAGAGTGCCCTTCTCACCACGAGCCTTGTTCGTCTCTACATTCTTTGAACGTGAGGTAACAAACCAGTTGATGGCTCCACCCACGAGCAACGGAGTGTTAAGCTCAAGAGGAATGAACATTCCGAGAGCGAAGGCAAGTGCTGGAATCTTGAAATAGGTAAGCACGATAGCTATCAAAGCACCAAGACCATACAGCTCCCATGGAGCACGCACACCGTTCATCAATGGGTCGATGACGGCTGCCATAGCGTTTGCCTGAGGAGCAGCAAGCTGACCGCTGGCAAAGCCATAGGTATGGTTGAGCAGCATCATTACGCCACCTACGGTAGCAGCAGAAACGAGAGTGCCGAGGAACTTCCATGTCTCCTGCTTCTTAGGAGTGGTTCCGAGCCAGTAGCCTATCTTGAGGTCGGTGATGAAGCCGCCTGCCATCGACAGGGCTGTACAAACCACACCACCCATGATAAGCGCAGCCACCATGCCGCTGGTGCCTTTAAGACCAACAGCTACAAGCACTACGGATGCAAGGATAAGCGTCATGAGCGTCATACCAGACACAGGGTTTGAGCCAACAATGGCGATGGCGTTGGCTGCGACGGTAGTGAAGAGGAAGGCGATGATTGCCACAAGCAGGATGCCTACCACGGCGAAGAGCACGTTGCCCTCCATAACGCCGAACCAGAAGAACAGGAAGGTGGCGATGAGTGTGACGATTGAGCCGATGGCTATAATCTTGAACGATATATCGCGCTGTGTGCGTACCGTGTCTTCGGATGCCTTCGAGCTGCCTTTCATCTCACTTGCCGCGAGCGATACGGCACTCTTGATGATGCCCCAGGACTTGATGATGCCGATGATACCTGCCATGGCAATACCACCGATACCGATGCTCTTGCCGTAGTTCTTGAATATCTCCTCGGCAGACATTGCACCAACGGTCTGTGTGATTTCCGGATTCCAGAGGTTGAGCACCTGGTCGTGGAAGATCAAAGACATGCCAGGCACTATTATCCACCATACTGCAAACGAGCCGAGGCAGATGATGAAGGCATATTTGAGACCGATGATATAGCCGAGACCGAACACGGCGGCACCGGTGTTTACCTTGAACACGAGCTTTGCCTTCTCGGCAAGCGTCTCACCAAAGCCCACAACACGGGTCGTGAAGTTCTCGTTCCACCATCCGAAGGTAGCCACGATGAAGTCGTAGAGTCCACCCACAAGTCCGGCAACGAGCAACGGCTTAGCCTGTGCTCCACCCTTCTCTCCGCTTACAAGCACCTGTGTAGTGGCTGTTGCCTCCGGGAAAGGATATTTGCCATGCATGTCCTTTACGAAATACTTACGGAAAGGAATCATGAACAAGATACCCAATATACCGCCAAGCAGCGATGAGAAGAACACCTTGAAGAACGAAACGCTCATCTCCGGATACTTTGCCTGAAGGATGTAGATGGCAGGCAGAGTGAATATGGCACCTGCAACAATTGTTCCGGAGCAGGCTCCGATACTCTGGATGATGACGTTCTCTCCCAACGCCTTGTTTCTCTTTGCGGCAGTAGACACGCCGACAGCGATGATGGCAATAGGAATGGCTGCCTCAAAGACCTGTCCTACCTTAAGTCCGAGATAGGCGGCGGCGGCAGAGAACAGCATTGCCATGAGAATACCAAAGGTTACTGACCACAGGTTCACTTCGGGATAGACTTTCTGTGGGCTCATCAAAGGCTCGTAGCTCTCTCCCTCTTTCAACTCCCTGAAAGCATTTTCAGGAAGCTGCATGTTTTCGTTGTTTTCCATTTCTTATTATTTAATTTATACTTGTTTCTATATAAGACCAACAAGGCCTGCAATATTCTTATAGCATCTTCACGAGCTCTTCCATTCCAGCCGAAGCTCCTTTTACTATCTGCTGAATATTGTGTGAGCCGCCCGAACGTGTCGGCTTAGGGTCTATCAGATAGACGGGAACGCCCGGCTTCACATATTCTATAAGTCCGGCGGCAGGATAGACATTCAGCGATGTTCCTATTATAATAAAAGTGTCTGCTGTCTGCACCTCCTCTATAGCCGGTTCTATCATCGGCACACTCTCGCCGAAGAACACGATGAAGGGACGGAGCAAGGAGCCGTCGCCTGCCTTCTCGCCATGGGCAACTGTTATATCGGGTGGCGTGAGCGTCTTTATGAAATGTGGATTATAGGGGTCTCTCGATGAGCATACCTTCATCAGTTCTCCATGCAGATGGATTACTCGCCGTGAGCCAGCCATCTCATGAAGGTTGTCCACATTCTGCGTCACTACGCTTACATCGTAACGCTCCTGCAACTCTGCCACCAGCTCATGGCCGCGGTTTGGCTTTGCATCCACGAGTTTTCCACGCAGCATGTTATAGAAGTCGTTCACATAGTCCGGGTCTGCTTCCCATGCCTCATGGGTTGCCACACGGCTCACTGGATAGTTCTCCCATAGTCCGTCAGCATCACGGAAAGTGCTTAGTCCGCTCTCCGCCGACATTCCAGCACCTGTCAATACAACTATTTTCTTCATACTTTTTAGTTCTTAAAATTCAGAAAATACTTTAACAATGCACAAAATTAGCGTTTTTTCTTCAATACTGTGCACTTAGTCAGATAAAAGTAGTAACTTTGTGCGCTTTTGATAGACTTTCTGAGTAAGAGAGCCGGTATAAGCAATAAGTTAAACTATAAACACATAAAGAAAAGTAATGGACAAAGTAAGCTACGCCCTCGGTTTGGGCATTGGTCAGCAGTTGGCTCAGATGGGTGCAACAGATCTGAATATTGACGATTTTGCAGCAGCAATCAAAGACGTGATAAGCGGCAACGAACTGAAGGTGGCACACAAGGACGCCCAGAACATAGTACGCGAATATTTCCAGAAGCAGGAGGAGCGCATCAACGCTCTGCGTGCCGAGCAGGGAAAGGTGGCAAAGGCTGAGGGTGAAGCATACCTGAAGGAGAACGCAAAGAAGGAAGGTGTTGTCACTCTGCCAAGCGGACTGCAGTATATGGTGCTGCAGGAAGGCAACGGCAAGAAGCCGAAGGCTACCGACAAGGTGAAGTGCCACTACGAAGGATTCCTCATCAACGGACAGGTGTTCGACAGCAGCGTACAGCGCGGCGAGCCTGCTGTATTCCCACTCAACCAGGTTATCCCAGGATGGACAGAAGGTCTGCAGCTCATGCAGGAGGGTGCTAAATACCGCTTCTTCATACCTTATATCCTTGCCTACGGCGAGAGCGGAGCAGGTGGCTCTATCCCTCCATTCGCAACACTGATATTCGATGTTGAGCTGATTGAGGTAATGTAACAGACGAAGAACGATAAAAAAAACATAACAATGAAAAAAATCACATTACTCGCCGCTGCAGCAATCGTTGCAGCTGGTTTCGCTTCTTGTGGAAAGTCTACTCCAAAGGCTGACCTCAAGACAAATGTTGACTCTCTGAGCTATGCCATCGGTATGGCACAGACACAGGGTCTGAAGGAATACTTAGTAAGCAACCTCGGTGTGGACACAGCTTACATCGACGAGTTCATCAAAGGTCTGAACGAAGGTGCCAATGCCGGTGACGACAAGAAGAAGGCTGCTTACTACGCTGGTATACAGATTGGTCAGCAGATCTCCAACCAGATGGTTCGCGGCATCAACCACGAGCTCTTCGGCGAAGACTCTACAAAGACTATCTCTCTGAAGAACTTCATGGCTGGCTTCATCAGCGGAACAACAGGCAAGAAGGGACTGATGACTGTAGAGCAGGCACAGGAACTGGCACAGCGCAAGATGCAGGAAGTAAAAGACGAGGCTATGGAAAAGCAGTATGGCGCCTACAAGAAGCAGAACGAAAGCTTCATTACCAAATACAGCAAGGGTGCTGGCGTGAAGAAGCTCAAGGGCGGCGTTTACTATAAGGTGCTCACAGAGGGTAAGGGCGAAAAGCCGACTACAACATCTACCGTAAAGCTGATGTATGAAGGAAAGACCATCGACGGTAAGGTATTCGACAGCAGCTTCGAGCGCAAAGAGCCTGCAACATTCCCTGTTAGCCAGGTAATCCCAGGATTCACAGAGGCTCTTGTAAACATGCCGGTTGGTAGTACATGGGAGGTTGTGATACCACAGAACCTTGCTTATGGCTCTCGCGACCAGGGCAACATCAAGCCTTTCTCAACTCTTATCTTCAAGATACAGCTCATCGCCATCGAGAAGGAAGAGCCGAAGGCACAGGGACAGCAGATGAGCGCAGAGCAGAAAGCCCAGCTCGAAGCTGCCATCAAGGCTGCACAGGCAAAGCAGAAATAATGAAAGAATCATAATATAACAGGGATTGGGGAAACGATAACGATGCGCTTCTCCAATTCTTGTTTGTGAGACATAGAAAACAATAGTAATATTACTAAGATGAAAAAGACATTATTGATCGCCCTCGCTGTTATCGTGAGCGGCGCCTTCACAACGGCAAACGCTGAAAAGAAGGGAAAGAAAAAGCAGAATGTGGCTACACCTGTAGAAACAGTAACACTGAAAACATCATCCGACACCCTTAGCTATGCCGCAGGAAAATTCCACACAGAAGGACTTGCTCCTTTCCTGAAGAGCAAATACGGCATCGACGAGAAAGACATGGACGATGTTATCCGTGGCGTTGAGGATATGCTGAATACGGGCTTGAACAACAAATCAAAGGCATATGCCGCCGGCATGCAGATTGCAATGATGGTGGACGAGAACATGATTCCTTTCAGAAAGCAAGAGTTCAAGAGCTACAAAGACTCTATCAACACCGCCCTCTTCAACAAGGGCTTCATCGCTTCGTTGAAGAAAGACAACAGTGTTCTTGCCGACTCCATAGCAAAAAGCTACTTCAACAATGCCGTTGAGGACAACAAGAACACCATCAACATGAAGAGAAAGAAGGAGGGTGAAATGTTCCTTATGGAAAACGCTAAAAAAGAAGGCGTTGTCACCCTGCCTGACGGACTCCAGTATAAAGTACTTACTGCCGGCACTGGAGCAAAGCCGACAGATGCCGACCGCATAGTAGTGAAATATGAAGGAAAGACCATCGACGGCAAAGTGTTCGACAGCAGCTACAAGCGTAATCCACAGACCACCACTTTCGGTGTAACACAGGTCATCAAGGGCTGGACCGAGGCTCTGAAGCTTATGTCTGTAGGTAGCAAGTGGGAGGTTTACATCCCTTACAACCTTGCTTACGGAGAGCGCGGAGCAGGACAGCAAATCAAACCTTACGACGCTCTGATATTTACCGTGGAGCTTGTTGACATCGAAAAGCCGAAGACTGAAACTTCAGAAGCCAAGACCAAGAAAGCCGATGCTGCCAAGACCAAGACTGCAAAGAAAGCGGTAAGAGGCAAGAAGAAATAACCGGAACAACGACATATTGCCTGTCATACGACAGACATATCCTATAAATAGGTAAGGCTGACGAATTCTTAAAAGGAAACGCCAGCCTTACTTTATGCTTCAACAGCACATCAATAACGCTTATAATGTACTAAAAACATCACCTCTACATAGCAAAATAGGAATAAAACAAGAAAATAATACCAATATGACAAAGAATAAATATTTTTTAATATCAATTTGTTGCGTATGTAATAAAAAACTCCTACTTTTGCTTACTCTTTGTACAACTAATGCCATCTTTACCCTAAATTAATACACGAAATCAGATGACAAATGTCAGAGAGAACGGAAAAACGGAAACAATTTAAGCATAAAGATAAAAACAAAAAACAATATGGAAAAGATAGATAGACTTGATAAAAAGATACTGAGTATCTTATCGAGAAATGCACGTATGCCATTCAAAGACGTGGCTGCAGAGTGTAACGTTTCACGTGCTGCCATCCACCAGCGCGTACAGCATCTTACAGAAGACGGAGTAATAACAGGAAGCAAATTCGATGTAGACCCTAAGAGTCTCGGATTCTCTACTTGTACTTACGTGGGAATAACACTCGAAAAGGGAAGTATGTACAAATCGGTTGTAGAACAACTGGAACACATTCCGGAAATCGTAGAGTGCCACTTCACCACTGGTCCGTATACCATGCTCGTAAAGCTATATGCAAAGGACAACGAACAGCTGATGGACTTGCTGAACAACCAGATGCAGCAGATTCCTGGAGTGGTGGCTACTGAGACTCTCATCTCGCTCGAACAGAGCATAAAGAGAGAGATTCCTATTGCCTCAAAGAGTGTTGTCGCAGCTAAGAGAAGAAGAGCTGCCAAGGTCGTAGAAGACGACGATATCGAATAAAAGCAATTGAACAGTATAACAAATAAACAGGATTACAAGACGTGGAACCATTTGACTTCCAGTCGCATCTAAACGGCATATACAAAACTTTTCCGGAGGCAAAACGGAAACCGCTGATAGGCATCACGGGGAACTTTGCCTCCGGTAATGCTACCCTTGCTGAACCATATTACATGGCAGTTGTAAGGGCAGGAGGAGTGCCGGTGATTATTCCACCGGTGAATGACACCGACGCTATCATCAACACTCTTGATAACATCGACGGACTGCTGCTGTCGGGAGGGGGAGACTTCAACCCCCTGTGGTGCGGAGAGGAACCATTGCCGGAACTGCACGGCATAAACTCACACCGCGACCTGCCGGAACTGCTCACCGTACAGCTTGCATATAACAGACAGATTCCGATGCTCGGCATCTGTAGAGGTATACAAACCCTGGCAATGGCACTGGGCGGAAAGGTAAGACAGGACATCGACGCAGCCGGAGCCGACAACATAGAATACAAGACTGAAAACAGAGTAAAGCACGATCAGAACACGGAATGGAGAGGGGAACCGACACATTCGGTGGAGATTGACGCCAACTCTATACTGTATTCTATCTACAACAAACAGAAAATCTATGTCAACTCTGTCCATCACCAGGCGGTTGGCAGCTGCGGACGGAGAATGAACATCTCGGCATACGCCCCGGACGGAGTGATTGAAGCCATTGAAAGCAGCGAATATAAATCTATCCTCGGCGTGCAATGGCATCCGGAATGGCTCGACGACGGACTGCCGCTTTTCAAGTGGCTCGTGGAAAGAGCTGAAGAGTTCAGCGAGGCAAAGGAACTGCACAACCGCTTCGTAATCCTCGACTCACATTGCGACACTCCGATGTTCTTCCCTGAAGGCATACGCTTTGACTGGAGAGACAACAGAATATTGGTAGACCTGCATAAGATGACCGACGGCAGACAAAGCGCAGTAACCATGGCGGCTTATCTGCCACAGCCGAAACCGGGACAACAGTTCAAGGACATAGCTCCCTTTAAAGTGGACACCGCTACGGAGTATGCCGACCTTATCTTCGACAAGATTGAAGATATAGTAATGAAGAACAACAAGGTTGTCTCTATTGCAAGAACACCTGCCGACATATACAACGACAAGAGACAAGGACGGAAGTCCATAATGCTTGGAATAGAAAACGGACTGGCTCTGGGCCACGACCTGTCTAATGTGGAGCACTTTGCAAAACGAGGTGTGGTATATATCACTCTCTGCCACAATGGCGACAACGACATCTGCGACAGTGCGAAGCGAAGCGAAGCAACCAACGACGGAGTGAGCGACTTCGGAGCTGACGTGATAAGGGAGATGAACCGCTGCGGCATAATGGTGGACTTGAGCCATGCCGGAGAGAAGAGCTTCTATGACGCCCTTGACATCAGCAGCACACCTATCGTATGCAGCCATAGCAACAGCAAGGCCTTGTGCGACGTGCCGCGAAACCTGACCGACGACCAGCTGGCGGCTCTTGCCAAGAAGGGAGGCGTGGCACAGATTACGCTCTACGACGGCTTCCTAAGAAACGACGACAACGAGGCAAGCATCATGGATGCCATAGACCATCTCGACCATGCCGTTGACATCATGGGCATCGACCATGTGGGTATTGGTACCGACTTCGATGGTGATGGAGGGGTGTGTGGTATTGCCGACTCCTCGGAACTGATAAACTTTACCATCCAACTGCTCAGACGCAGATATTCACACAGTGACATTGAGAAGATTTGGGGTGGAAACTGGCTGAGGGTAATGTCTCTCGTACAAAACAGCAGAATAAAGTAAACCGGTTCCAGAAGAGCTACTCCAAAGGCTGACAACGAAAAAAATGTAGAAACTGAAGAAATGAAAAGAATTTATATAATGTCGTTACTTGCTGCTGGCATCATCTCAATGTGCTGCTCATGCAAGAGCACAAAGAAAGCAGACAACGACACAGAGACAATGGTTGCTGTAGGACCTGAGTTCAATGCCGACTCCGCTTATCTCTTCTGTGAGAAGCAGTGTGACTTCGGACCAAGAACGATGAACAGCGACGCACATGACAAATGCGGTGCATGGATAGTGGACAAGTTCAAGCAATACGGATGCTCCGTCATTGAGCAGAAAGCTGACCTGAAGGCTTACGACGGGACAATGCTTAAAAGCAATAATATCATTGCAAGCTACAAGCCGGAACAAACTACCCGCATCCTGCTCTGTGCACACTGGGACTGTCGTCCATGGGCAGACAATGACCCGGACAGCACAAACTGGCGCAAGCCTGTGATGGGTGCCAACGACGGTGCAAGCGGCATTGCCGTGATGCTGGAGATTGCAAGACAACTGCAAAAGAGCGACTCGCTGAACATCGGAGTGGACTTTGTATGCTTTGACGCTGAAGACTGGGGCATTCCGCAATGGAGCGACGCTGAAGACAATGGCGACTCATGGGCTCTCGGCGCACAATACTGGGCAGAGAACCCACATAAGGCTGGATATGAAGCACGCTTCGGCATCCTGCTTGACATGGTTGGCGGAACAGGAGCACGATTCTATCAGGAAGGTATGTCGAAACAGTATGCGCAACCTATCGTAAACAAGATATGGACTGCGGCACGCGCTGCCGGATATGAATCACTGTTCCCTAACGAACAGGGAGGATATGTCACTGACGACCATATACCGGTAAACCAGAAGACGAAGATTCCTACAGCGGACATCATCGCTTTCTATCCGAACTGCCAGCAAAGCTCCTTCGGACCTACATGGCACACCGTCAATGACACAATGGAGAATATAGACAGGAATATCCTGAAGGCTGTTGGACAGACCGTCATCCAGGTCCTGTTTTCCGAGAAATAATACACACATTAATTAAAATAAAGAACAAAAGATTATGGATACACAGAAAAAAGCATTCGCTTCGAAACTTCTGAAAGTTAAAGCAATCAAATTGCAACCAGAGAACCCGTTCACATGGGCTTCAGGATGGAAATCTCCTTTCTATTGCGACAATCGCAAGACTTTGTCTTATCCGGAACTGCGCAACTACGTGAAACTGGAACTCGTACACGCTGTTCTTGAGAACTTCCCTGAGGCAGAGGCTGTTGCCGGTGTGGCAACAGGTGCTATTGCACAGGGCGCACTGGTGGCTGACGAACTGAACCTGCCTTTCGTATACGTCAGAAGCAAACCAAAAGACCATGGTCTGGAGAACCTCATAGAGGGAGAGCTGAAACCAGGAATGAAGGTGGTTGTAATTGAAGATCTTATCTCTACCGGCGGTTCATCACTGAAGGCAGTAGAGGCTATACGCAAGAACTGCTGTGAGGTTATCGGTATGGTCGCTTCATACACCTACGGCTTCGATGTTGCAAAGAAAGCCTTCGAGGATGCTAACGTGAAGCTCGTTACTCTTACTGACTACGAGCACGTAGTGGCAGAGGCTCAGGAGATTGGATACATTAACCCCGAGGATGTTGAATTGCTTCACGACTGGCGCAAGGATCCTGCAAACTGGAAGAAATAATGAGTAAGTTTGAAAGTGGAATAAAGCATATACCCCATCCTCAGACTGCTGTTTACAATGCCCTCAGCGACCTGAGCAACCTTGACAAGGTGAAAGACAAGCTGCCGGAGGATAAGATTAAAGATCTTTCGTTCGACAGTGACAGTCTTACCATCGGTGCTCCTATGGGCAGCGTATCAATGAGGATTATCGAGAGAGAGGAACCGAAATGCATAAAGTTTGCAACGGAGAAATCTCCTATCGCAGCAAACTTGTGGATTCAGATTGTTCCGGAAGGGGAAGAGGCATGCAAGATGAAGCTGACGATAAAGGCTGACATTAATCCTTTTATAAAGGGTATGGTGTCTAAACCGCTACAGGAGGGACTGGAGAAGATTGCCGACGTGTTGGCAATGATTCCATACAACAACATCTAAGCAAAATAAAATTTTATACAATACATGGCAAGTATTATTTAACTTGCTTTCGGTAAACGAGTTGACAATAGAGACTTATAATCTTTGTCAACTCGTATACTACCTAAAAACATACAAACATGAATAAACTTTGGGAGAAGGACTTTGAGGTAAACAAGGAAATAGAACGCTTTACGGTAGGAAAAGACCGCGAAATGGATTTATACCTCGCAAAATATGATGTGCTCGGCTCTATGGCACACACTACGATGCTGGAATCTATCGGACTGCTCGGAAAAGACGAACTGAACCAGATTCTCGCTGAACTGAAACATATATATAAGGTATGTGAAGAGGGAAAGTTCGTTATAGAGGACGGAGTAGAAGATGTTCACTCCCAAGTGGAACTCATGCTGACAAGGAAACTGGGAGATACAGGAAAGAAGATTCATAGCGGACGCTCACGCAACGACCAAGTGCTTGTGGACCTGAAACTGCGTTGCCGCCATGACATAAAGGACATCGTGGAAAGCGTGAAGACTCTCTTTGACGAGCTGATAGAAAAGAGCGAACAATATAAAGAGGTGCTCATGCCGGGATATACTCATCTGCAGATTGCCATGCCAAGCTCGTTCGGACTATGGTTCGGAGCATACGCAGAGAGTCTGACCGATGATATGCTCTTCCTGCAGGCTGCCTACAGAATGACTAACCGTAACCCTCTCGGGTCGGCTGCCGGATACGGTAGTTCTTTCCCTCTCGACAGGGAAATGACAACTCGTCTGCTGGGCTTCGACTCCATGGACTACAATGTGGTATATGCACAGATGGGACGAGGAAAGATGGAAAGGAACGTGGCGTTCTCACTTGCTTCTGTGGCAGGAACCGTAGCAAAGATGGCGTTCGACGCCTGTATGTTCAACAGTCAGAACTTCTCATTCGTGAGACTTCCTAAGGAATGCACAACAGGCAGCAGCATAATGCCACACAAAAAGAACCCTGACGTGTTTGAACTCATCAGAGCAAAGTGCAACAAGATACAGGCTCTGCCACAGCAGATTACACTTGTCATGAACAACCTGCCATGCGGATATTTCCGTGACCTGCAGATTATAAAAGAGGTGTTCCTGCCTGCCTTTGACGAACTGAAAGACTGTCTGCAGATGGCGGCATATATAATAAACAAGATTGAGGTGAACGAACATACCCTCGACAACCCCATGTATGACCCTATCTTCTCTGTGGAAGAAGTAAATAGACTCGCTGCCGACGGCATGCCGTTCAGAGATGCCTACAAGAAGGTGGGACTGGAAATTGAAGCTGGAGAATTCATACCTGACAGAAATATCCGTCATACCCATGCCGGAAGCATCGGTAACCTCTGCAACGACCGCATCAAGACGATGATGGAGAATATTATCTCGGAATTCGGATTCTACAAAATGGAACAAGCAGAAAATACATTATTGGGAAGATGAAACACAATATTATGAGTAAGATAAGATACACTGCATTATCAATAGCACTAATGCTCACACTTCTGTTTTCGGCATGCGCCGACTCAGAGTTCAGCAGATACAGATGCTATCTGATGATCAACAACAACATCCTGAAGGACATTACCTTAGCAAGCGCCATGAACGCCGCTGCGCCAGGTATCTTCTGTCGTATCTCCATGGAGGGGACAGCAAGATTCAAGTTTGAGTCCAACCAAGGCGGCACCCCTACGTATGGCGTAATGACAGCCATTGACAAAAATTCAAAATGGATGATTGGTGTATACAACGGCATTATCGTGGGCTACGGAAACGACCAGAAGTTCCATGCCTACGACAATCAATGTAAGAACTGCTACGAGAGTTCCGGTCTTACACGATATGCACTCACTATGAATACCGACGGCACTGCCGTATGCAAAAGCTGCCACCGTGTTTACGACTTGAACAACAACGGTAACATAACAAAGGGAGACAAGGGGGACGGTCTCATAAGATACCGCACCAATGCCAACCCTGTTCCATACGGAGTCTTATCGGTCAACAACTAAGAAAGTCTACCCTTTGTTACCGATAACAGAATCTTTCCAAACACCTATTTATCATAATAAAATCAAACAATATGCAATGTAATAAGGTGTTAATTGACATTTAGTCGTTAAATTCTGTAAATAAGTTTGGGCATTCGGATAAATACGTATATATTTGCACTACTCTTTGCGGAAATAGCTCAGTTGGTAGAGCACAACCTTGCCAAGGTTGGGGTCGCG
>OKRS01001553.1_pt1 | contig 14856 bp, 8 predicted proteins | sample 1601191 | NCBI WGS metagenome assembly OKRS01 (sample SAMEA3541509, study PRJEB24748) | human gut metagenome | biome: human gut; feature: human-associated habitat; material: faeces | place: China | collected 2012
GATGGTGAACACCATGACGGGAGCCAGACAGTTGCGCACCACGTGCTTCATCAAGATCCACGGTGCGCGGGCACCGGAGACGATGACGGCGCGCACGTAGTCCTGACCGTACTCGGACACGATGTTGGCGCGCACGATACGGGCAATCTGCGGAGTGTACATAAAGCCGATGGCGAAGATGATCGACGGCACGGAGTTGCCCAGGATGGAGACGAAGACGGCCGCGAGGGCGATGCCCGGGATGGACATGATGATGTCCAAGATACGCATGATCGTCTCGGAGACGGCCTTGCGCGAAACCGCTGCAAGGGCGCCCACGACCGAGCCGCAGACCAGAGCCATGGCAGTGGCGCCAAAGCCGATAATCAGCGAGTAACGACCACCGTAGAGCATACGCGACAGAATATCGCGACCCTTATCGTCGGTACCGAAGATAAATCCGTTGCCGGGAGCCTGGCGAGCCGTAAAGATCTCGACCGGGCTATAGGGGGCAAGAAGGGGCGCCAGAATCGCAGTCAGGGCGACCAGCGCCAGCACGACGGCGGCAATCTTAGAAGACAGCGTCATCTTCTTCCAGCCACCGAGCTTGAGCCCCTTGGAGGCAGCCTTCTCGAGCTGCTCGGTTTGCTTCTCTCGAATCTTTACCATAATCTACACCGTCCTGATGCGCGGGTTGATGAGCAGGTAGAGCATGTCAACCACGATGTTGATGATGATGAAGGCAAGAGCAACGACGATAACGACGCCCTGAACCAGGTTCGCCTCGTTGCCCTGAACGCCCTGCAGAATCGCGGTGCCCATGCCGGGGAGGTTGAAGATAACCTCGATGACGACGGCGCCGCCCATGAGGTAACCGATCTTAAGACCGAGGGTGGTGACCGGGGTGATCAGCGCATTGCGAAGGACGTTGATACCGACGACGACCTTCTCGGGAACGCCGGCACCGCGAGCCATACGGACATAGTCCTTGTCGAGCTCCTCGACCATGGCGGTACGCACGATACGAGTCATCTGGCCCGTCAGCGGAAATGCCAAGGCGATGGCGGGCATAATCATGCGGCCCAGATAACCAGCCGGATTCGTGGTGAAGTGAGGCAGAGCACCCGATGCCGGGAGCACCTTAAGGTAGGAAGAGAACAGCAGGATCAACAGAACGGCAAGCCAGAACGACGGGGTTGCCAAGCCGGCGATGGAAAAGACGCGGATCACTTGGTCCGGCCATTTGTCGCGATACAGTGCCGCGATGACGCCGAGCAAAAACGAAACGACCGCACCGATGGCAAGGCCGATGAAGGTCAGCTGCATCGTGACGGGCAGGGCCGTGGAGATGCGCTTGGCAACGGAGTTGCGAGCAGCACCATAGGTGCCCATGTCGCCATGGATCAAATCGCCCATATAGCGCACGTAGCGCACGGGCCAGGGGTCGTCCAGACCATACTTCTCATGGTACTCGGCAACCGCTTCGGGCGAGGCACCGTCACCCAACGCCGTGTAGGCGGGGTCGGTCTTGGAGAACGACATAAGGAAGAACACCAGGACGGTGACGCCCAATGCCATGATCGGCAGCGCCACAAGACGCCTTCCAATCAAACGTAGCAAGTTGTTCACGTTCTCTCCCCTTTCTTTTGTCGGTAGGACCAACTGGTATATGAGTACGGATACTCATTACAAGACCCGAGCGACATCGAGGTCGCCCGGGTCTTTGTTTCAACTATGAGGATACGGTCCCAACGACCGACATCCTGCATACAGACTCAAGCGAGTCTTACGCCTTGACGGTCGCAACGCCCCTGAAGGACATGCTCGTCGTGCCGATGCCCTTGAAGCCATCGAGGGCCTCGCCGTTGGGCGCAGTGGACGGATCGTCCCAGGAAGCGGAGACGGTCTTGACGTGGACAACGGGGTACAGAACGGCGTTGTCGGCAATGATGTCGAAGCACTCGTTCCACTTCTTCTGCTGCTCGTCGCCCTCGGCGGCAAGAGCCTCGTCCATGAGACTGTGGAGCTTCTGCCACTCAGCGGACTCCTTCCACGGGCAACGGGTCTGCATCCAGACGTTGTCGCCGTACCACCAGTTGAGCAGCAGGTCGGGGTCGGCGCCGAAGCAGGAAGGATCGCCAGGGGCAAGGAGGATATCGTAGGCCTCGCCGCCGTCGATGGCAGCGTAGGTGGCCGGCGAGGTATCGGTCTGGATGGTCACATCGAAGCCGAGAGCGTCGAGGTCGTTCTTGACCTGGGCGGCCATGCCCTTAATCTGCTCGTTGTCGGTGGTGCGCAGGGTGATGGCACCCGGGGTGATGCCAGACTCCTCGATGAGTTTCTTAGCCTTCTTGGCGTCGGTCTTGTACACCGTGGAAGCCTCATGATAGTTGGTGAAGCTCTTGGGCAGGTAGCAGCTGGCAGCGGTGGCAAGGCCGGCGAAGGTGTTGCTGACCATCTTCTCGGTGTCGAGCGCATACATGACAGCCTGACGGACCTTGACGTTGTTCCAAGGCTCCTTGGCGACGTTGAACATGATGAAGCGGGTGCCGAAACCCTGAACGTTATCGATCTTGCAGCCGGCGCTCTCGAGCTGGTCGACGGCGTCAGCGGTAACGAGCTCCATAACGAGCGTGGAGCCCTCCTGCTGAGCGGTAACGCGAGCGGTGGGGTCGGTCAGGATGCTGTACTGGATCTTCTTATCCTCGGCCGCATACTCACCGTTGTACTCGGGGTTGGGAACCAGGGTGATCTCGGTATCGGAGATAGAGTCGTACATCCAGGGGCCGGAGCCGATCGGCTGCTTGGCGCGATCCTCCTCGGTCTGGGTGGCCGGGGTAACGCGGACGATGGCCAGACGATCCTTGAGCAGGGAGAAGTTGGGGACCTTGGTCTTGACCGTCACGGTGCTGGCGTCCTTGGCCTCGATGGACTCGAAGGGCTGGAAGAACGGAGCATAGGTAGCGGAAGCGGCGCAAGCGGTGTAGGAGGCAACGACATCGTCAGCGGTGACCTCGGTGCCATCGGAGAACTTGGCGCCCTTGCGGATGGTGACCTCGAAAGTGGTGTCGTCCACAGACTTGGGATCGTCGGTGGCGAGCTCGTTGAAGGTGCTGTAGTCGTGGTAATCGATGCCGTAGAGGCCCTCGACGACGTGCCAGTTAGCACCCAGGCCCACAGCGGAGCCGGTGCTGGCGGGATCGAAGCTGGACGGAGCGTAAGCGGAACCAGCGGTGATCACGCCGCCGCCACGGTTGGCGGAATCGGTGGAACCGGAAGCGGAACCCTCGTCGCTAGAGCTGCCACCGCAGCCGGTGAGACCAAGCCCTGCGACAGCAGCGACGCTGCCGGTGAGGCCGAGGAACGAACGCCTGGACATACCCTTGTTGATGATGGCCATGTCTTCTCCTATCAATAGAGAATCTTACCCGGGAGCACCTAGACGCGCCCCCGCGCAACTTGCGGACGATATATACCTTACCTACCGACGAACCCAACTGAGGTGCCGCGCTCGGCGACCGATACATACATACGCTTGAACGGTATTTACTACCGTTCACCGAATTCATTGACAAACGATTCGCCAGACAGTATGTATCGACGAGGTGAGATATCAGTCTTCGTCAACCCGCAGGATAGCAGGGTTGTTCACCATGGCTAGTCAAACGTTTTAGCGTTAATTAAACCCGAAATCGGCTGGTAATCGCCGTGAAATACATGATTGAAAATCACGCAATCATGTATATCAGTTGTTTAGAGGCGTGTTTAGTTTTCGGATTGCTTTGCCGCCATCTCGGAGCGCTCGGCATTCCACGCAACAAGTGCCTCGTGGACCGCTTTGGCGACATCGGCCGGAACGCCTCGAACTTCTGCAATCTCCTGCTCGCTCGCCGCGCGCAAACGCTTCATCGAGCCAAAATGGCGCATAAGGGCACGTTTTCTGGTGGGCCCCACGCCAGGAACGTCATCGAGTACCGAAACTGTCATGGCCTTGTCGCGCAATTCACGATGGAACGTGATAGCAAATCGGTGGGACTCATCGCGCACCTGTTTAATTAGATAGAGCGAGGCAGACCCGGTCGGCAGCACGACGGGAGTCTCGTCCCAAGGCACAAAAACTTCCTCATCGGCCTTCGCCAAGCCACAAACTGGTATATCGAGCCCAAGAGCCTCAAGTTGCTTGATCGCAGCGGTCAATTGCGGCTTACCGCCATCGACAACGAGCAAATCGGGGCGCGAGCCAAAGCGCTCGTCGGCCATGCGCTCGGGAGCATAGCGTCGTCCCAAAACCTCGGACATCGAAACGAAGTCGTTCGCCTCGTCCAATTCGGCCTGGATTTTAAAGCGGCGGTACTGGCTCTTGTCGGCGCGCCCGTTGGTAAACACCACCATCGAGGCGACGGTAAAGGTGCCATGCAGCGTCGAGATATCGAAGCACTCGATACGCAACGGCGGCGATGGCAGCGCCAACGCGCTTTCGAGCTCCAGGAGCGCTTGATTGGTGCGGTCGTCAGCGTACCCCGTTCGCATCATGTAGCGCATGAGGGCATGGCGCGCATTTTTGGATGCCATATCGAGCAGACGGTGCTTTTCGCCACGCTGCGGCCTATGGAGATGGCAGGAACGCTCACGCTTGCCCGCAAGCCACTCCCCCAGCGCTTCCGCATCCTCAAGCTCGACGGAAAGGTTGACCTCAGCTGGAATATCAGCCGTCTCGTCGTAATAGCGCTTAAGAAAGCCCGACTGGAGCTCTTCCTCGTCAACATCAAGACCCTTGTCGAGAATGAACTCGCAGGTGCGAACTGTTCGGCCCTCGCGAACGACGAAGACGCAAGCGGCGGAGATGGTCTCCTCGCGATAGAAACCGATGACATCTATATCGACACTGGAGGGAAAAACGACTTGCTGACGATCGTCCAGACCCCTGATGACCTCCAAACGACGTTTGACGCGTGCCGCGCGCTCAAAGTCGAGCGCCTCAGCGGCATCCGTCATCTCGGAGGTCAGCTCATCGACGACATCCTTGCGATGGCCCGACAAAAAGCGCTCGACACGCTTGACGTTCTTGGCATAGTCTGCCGGGGAAATCGCGCCGACACACGCACCCGGGCCACGCCCGACATGGTAGTCAAAGCAGGGGCGCCCGTTTTGCGCGCAAATCATATTGACGATGTCTTCCTCGCCCTTGTGGGACTCGACGATACGGCGACAACGACGCCACTCCGCACAGGATGCGGAGCAGATGGGGATAACCTTGCGCAGCGTATCTATCGTCTCACGTGCCGCGCGGCTATCGGTATAAGGTCCAAAATAGCGCGTTCCCGGCTTAGGACGCTCACGCGTGTATTTGATAGCGGGATACAGGTCGCCCTTTGTAATGGCGATAAAGGGGTAGCTCTTGTCATCCTTGAGGTCGACGTTAAAGTACGGATGGTACTGACCAATCAAATTGCGCTCGAGCACCAACGCCTCGTGCTCGGTCTCCACCACGATATAGTCAAAGCTCGCCACCAGCTGCATCATCAGCGGGATCTTCTGGCGCTCGTCCTGCAGCGTCACGTACTGACGCATACGGGCGCGCAGGTTTTTCGCCTTGCCCACGTAGATGACATCGCCCTTGGCGTCTTTCCAAAGGTAGCAGCCGGGCTGCGTGGGAACGCGCGAAACCTGCTCGGCAAGCGTTGGAATGTTGTCGTGACCGGCCACGCGCACCTACTTGCGACGAATCAGCGCCGAGACCTCGGGCATCTTAAGGACGACGGCAAGGCCAAAGGTAACAGCAAGCGAGACGACACCCGCAACGCAAACGTAGCCAAGAGTAATCAGAATCGAGCCGCCAAGTGCCCCGACAAAGTGCTCAAGCGCCCACATGACGCCGGCGCCTGCGGCAGCACCCAGGCCACCGAGCAAAAGGCCAAAGAAACCGCCATGCAGGATAGATTTAACCTGAAGACCACGCAGACGACGACGCAGCCACCACAGCGAGCAACCGACCAAGATCACGTAGTCGACGACATACGAAAGCGCGATTGCCGGCATACCGAAGCCCAGCACAACGCCAAACAGCAGAACCGAGCCGGCCTGGCCGATGGCGGAATACAGACAATAGCGGCTATAGGGCTTCATGTCGAGCAAGGCAGAGAAGCTCTTCTGCATCAGCACGACCACGCCGTAGAGCGGCAGGGAAAGTGCCAGGTAGATAAGGAACTCCGACACCAGCGCCACACCGGACTCATCGAACTTGCCAGCGCAGTAGATCATGTTGAGCGGACGCGCGAAGACAATCAGGTACAGCGCGAATGGAATCAGGAAGAACAGCATCTGGGCGACGCCACGCGAAATGCCCGTGCGGACGCTGTCGTAATCCTTCTCCTGTGCGTCGTGAGAGAGCTCGGTATAGAGCGCCGTCGAAAGCGAGGCGGCAATCAGCGCGTAGGGCAGCGTGTACCACAGGCGCGCATAGGCGATGACGGAAGGACCAGTCTCGGGCTGGACCACCAGCGCAGCAGCGTTGGTGATAGAAGTCGAGACAAACATGCACACCGTGGCGAGCAGCGTCGGGATACCGAGCGCAATCGTCTGGCGCAGTGCGGGGTCCTTAAAGTCGATATGGATATGGGGATGCACGCCGTGCTTGCCAAGCGCGGGGATCTGACATGCCATCTGAACAAAGACACCGAGGGTCGTACCGGCCGCAATCAAGATGATGCCGGCACGTTCGCCAAACTGTGCGGACACGGGCGCAAAGCCCATAAAGCTCGCAATGACGATCACATTGTTGAGGACCGGGGCAAACGTCGACCAGAAGTAGTCGCGGTGTGCGTTGAGGACGCCCGAAAACACCGAGCCCAAACCATAAAACAGAATCTGGATGGCAAAGAAACGGAACATGAACGCAGCGGTATCCATGCTGCCGCCGTCACCCGAAAGGAACGATTGCGTCCAGATAAAGCCCGGGGCGAACACGGTCCCCAGCAACGAAATGCCACCCAGCACCAATAGCAGAATACCGAGCAGGTTGCCCACGTACTCGTTAGAGGCCTCGCGACCCTGCTCACGCCTCACGCCCATGTACACGGGCAAAAACGCCGTCACGAGCATGCCGCCCATCACGAGTTCGTAGAGCATATTGGGCAGGTTGTTGGCGACCTGATAGGAAGACGAGAGCAGCGACATGCCGATAGCGGCCGCCATTGCCCATGTGCGGATAAAGCCGGTGACGCGAGACACGATGGTCAGGATGGTCATAAGCCCGGCGGAACGACCAACCGTGGAGTAGTCCGACGAGCCCATGTCGTCAGCGTCGTCTCGCGACGAAGAAGCTTCGGATGAGGGTGTCTGAGGCGCAGATTCTTTTGCAAAATGAGCTCCGCACTTCAATTCTTCCTGCGGCATCGCTCAGTCCTCTCTCGTAATCGGGGCGACCGTCGCCCCGCAAAATGCAATTAAATCATCAGGTGCAAGCTCAAGCTGATAACCACGCTTGCCTCCCGAAATAAAAATGGTATCCCAAAGGACACATGTCTCATCAATGAGCGTCCGGTAGCGTTTTTTCATACCGACCGGACTGCAGCCGCCGCGAACGTAGCCAGTCGCCGCAAGCAAATCCTTCACATGCATCATGGCCAAGGACTTCTCCCCCGCGGCACGCGCGGCGGACTTTAGATCGAGCTCGTCGGCAACAGGGATGCAGCACACGACGTGGTCGTTGGACGGCGTCACGCAGACCAAGGTCTTAAATCCTTGTCCGGGCTCCTCGCCAAGCTGCTCCGAAATCGCGACCCCCAGGCCCGCCGACTCATCACCATCGTCTTCGTACGTATGTAGAACATAGGAAATGCCGGCGCTTTCCAGCTCGCGCATCGCATTGGTTTTTGGCGTCTTTACAGCCTTTGCCATGGCATATCCTTTCCCTCGCATTCGGACGCAAGGATTAAGTATATGTCCAATTCGGCTGTATACGTCACTTCGACACAGCAAACGCCATCGAATCACAAGGAGTCGATGGCGCCCATAAACTGAATCGCCTATTTATTGAGCATCAAGTTGAGCCTGACGCTCCCGGTCACGCCTGAGCAACGGCGCCAAAAACTTGCCCGTATAACTCTGCGGACAGTCCGCAACCTGCTCCGGTGTGCCCGAAACCACGACGGTTCCGCCGCCGTTACCGCCCTCGGGGCCCATATCGATCAGGCGGTCGGCAACCTTGATGACATCAAGGTTGTGTTCAATCACCAGCACCGTGTTGCCCGCATCGACCAAGCGCTGCAGCACATCGAGCAGCTGGCGGACGTCCTCAAAATGAAGGCCGGTCGTCGGCTCATCCAAAATATAGAACGTCTTGCCCGTCTGGCGTCGATGAAGCTCCTTGGCGAGCTTCACACGCTGCGCCTCGCCGCCCGAGAGCGTCGTAGCGGGCTGGCCCAGGCTCACGTAGCCCAAGCCTACATCGTACAGCGTCTGGAGCTTGCGCTTAATCTGCGGGATATTCCCAAAGAAGGCCAGTGCCTCGGTGACGCTCATGTCGAGCACGTCCGAGATGGTCTTACCACGGTAGGTGACCTCAAGCGTCTCGCGGTTATAGCGTTTGCCGCCGCAGACCTCACAGGGGACATAGATATCGGGAAGGAAGTGCATCTCGATCTTAATTTGTCCGTCGCCCTTGCATGCTTCGCAGCGACCGCCGCTCACGTTAAAGGAGAAACGTCCCGGCGAGTAGCCGCGCGCCTTCGACTCCGGCGTACTCGCAAACAGCGCGCGAAGATCATCCCACAGGCCAATGTACGTAGCAGGGTTGGAACGCGGCGTGCGGCCAATCGGCGACTGGTCGATATCGATAACCTTATCGATACACTCGATGCCCTCGATTTTCTTATACGGACCCACAGGGCGCGTCGAACGGTGAATGGCATTCGTAAGGGCAGGTGCGATAGTGTCGGTAACCAGGGAGCTCTTACCCGATCCCGACACGCCGGTAACGACCGTAAGCGTACCAAACTCGATCTTGGCGGTAACGTTTTTGAGGTTGTTGGCGCGGGCGCCCGTGATCTTAAGGCAGCCGCGACCGGGCTTGCGCCGTTCATCAGGCACCCGGATCATTCGTTTGCCGGTCAGATAAGCGCCCGTCATCGACTCGGGACACGCCATGATATCGGCAGGCGTCCCCGCCGCGACTACGTGTCCGCCGTTCACGCCCGCGCCGGGGCCCATGTCGATCACATAGTCGGCAGCACGAATCGTATCCTCATCATGCTCGACGACGATGACGGTATTGCCGATATCGCGTAGGCGCTCAAGCGTCTTGATCAGGCGCTCGTTATCGCGCTGATGGAGGCCAATCGATGGCTCGTCCAAAATGTACAGAACACCCATGAGGCCGGCGCCGATCTGCGTTGCCAGGCGAATGCGCTGGGCCTCGCCTCCGGAAAGCGTCGCCGAGGCACGATCGAGGGTCAGATAGTCGAGTCCGACATCGACCAGAAAACGCAGGCGCTCCAAGATTTCCTTGACGATGCGTCCGCCGATAAACTGTTGGCGCTCGGTGAGTTCCAGGCCCTCAAAAAACTCGAGCGACTCACGGCACGACAGACAACAAACCTCGTAAATGGACTTGCCGCCCACGGTGACGGCGAGCATCTCGGGGCGCAAACGAGCGCCGTGGCAGCTCGAGCACGGCTCCTCGCGGATGTACTTCTCCAAGCGCGCCTTGGTGTTCTCATTCGTCGTCTCGGTATAGCGCTCGTACAGGATATTGCGCACACCCGAGAACTTGGTGTCCCACTGGCTGCGGCGCCCATCGAGCTTTTGATAGTCGACCGAAATCTTCTGGTCGCCCATGCCGTCTAAAAACGCACGACACACCCGCGGAGGCAGATCCTCCCACGGCGTATCGACGCTCACCTTAAAGTGTTTGCAGACCGCAGCGAAAATCTGCGGATAGTAGTTAGAGTTGCCAAACAGGCTGCCAAAGACCCCGTCGGCGATCGACTTCGAGGGGTCTTCGATTAGGGCCTCGGCATCGACCGTCTTCTTAAAGCCCAGGCCATCGCACTCGGGGCACGCGCCATAGGGCGCGTTGAACGAGAAATCACGCGGCTGCAGGTCATCGATGGAGTGTCCATGCTCCGGGCACGCTAACGCCAGCGAATACTCCAGCAACTCGCCTTCGGTCCCCTCGGGAGCGTCGCGGTCGGGCAGCAAGTATACGTTCACATTGCCGTGCGCCAGCGCAGTCGCCTGTTCAACGGACTCGGCAATACGGCCCAGCGAGTTCTCGCGAATCACGATGCGGTCGACCACGACCTCGATATCGTGCTTGAATTTCTTATCCAAATCGATAGGGTCATCAAGCGAGCGAACCTCGCCGTCGACACGCACGCGGCTAAAGCCCTCGGCGCGAAGGTCCTCAAACAGCTTGGTGTACTCGCCTTTTCGCCCGCGCACCACCGGTGCCAGCACAAACGCGCGGCGGCCCTCCCCCGCCGCCAGGACCTTATCGGCGACCTGGTCGGTCGTCTGGCGCTCAATGACGCGGCCGCATTCGGGACAGTGCGGGGTGCCCACACGGGCGAACAGCAGACGCAGATAGTCATAAATCTCGGTTACGGTGCCAACCGTCGAGCGAGGGTTTTTAGATGTCGTCTTTTGGTCGATCGACACCGCCGGCGAAAGGCCGTCGATTGAATCCAAGTCGGGTTTGTCCATCTGGCCCAAGAACTGGCGCGCATAACTCGAAAGGCTCTCGACGTATCGACGCTGGCCCTCGGCATAGATAGTGTCGAATGCCAGCGAACTCTTGCCCGAGCCAGAAAGACCGGTAATGACCACGAGTTGGTCACGCGGAATGGAAACATCGATATCACGGAGGTTGTGCTCACGAGCGCCGCGAATAACGATAGAGGAATCAGACATGGAAGCTCCTTGCCTCCTATTGCATCGAATCATACTGCCGATGAGTTTAGCGCACTCGACGCGCACAGATGTTCGTAATACAAGATTCGCAGACCTTTAGCTTTGCGTATCGGGCGCTTTGTTTCTCGAAATGCCGTGGAAAGGTTACAGTAATCTAATACTGAACTTAATTTGCTGTACCAGAGGAACGTCCATGACCGAAGATATCCCCCTTGAAATCACTTCGAGCGACATGGCCAATCTGCCCATATTCATCGCCGTCCTTATCGTGGCCGCCGTCGTCGTGCGCGTGTATTTTTCAATCAAACGCAACGAAAAGCCACCCATTGCCCGCGTCTTTTGGTGCGCGACGCTCCTCATCCCGCTCGGCGTGGTAGCTGCATGGATTACGAATCAATCGCTCGTAAATGAGGGCAGCTCCCTATGGGTCCTTTCTTATTCGGCGCTCGGTGCTGCCGCCGTCATGCTTCTTGTCGAGCCCTTGGTTTCGGGACTTATCGACCAAACCGACCTTGCGACGGGAACGGTTGCCTGTATTTGCCGCGACATCCTTGTCATCGCCGCTGTTTCAGCGCTCTCGTTCGTTTCAATCGAAATTGCCTGCAACGAAACGTTCTATCGCATTCCCGCCAACTCATTCGGGTTTTCCGTCGGGTTGCTCGCGACGGTTCTGCTCTCCCTTTATTTGCTGGGACAGCGTCATGGAGGCGTCATGGTCCTCGTGCCCGTCGTCTGTTGCGTCCTTGGCATTGCCGAGCACTTCGTCATAACGTTTAAAGGCGAAGCCATCCTGCCAAGCGATATCTTGGCCCTTGGCACCGCAATGGAAGTGAGCGAGGGATACGAGTTTACCTTTACCGCCGGAATCGTAACCTCTCTCGCCCTGCTGGAGATTTCCCTGGGGCTTCTTTCGCTCATCCGACCGCGAAAGCTCCGTACGCCCACCCATGTCTTCCCCGCTATCGCCGCTAACCTCTGTGCTTTTCTGCTAGTGACCGTTGTGGGGCTCTCAGGCTTTTCCAACATCGACTTGGAGCAGGCGCTGGATTTTGGATTTGACCGTTGGCAGCCCATCACCACGTATGCGTCTCAGGGTTTTATCACTTCGTTCACCGAAATGGTCAACGAGTTGCCCATTGAGAAGCCCGAAGACTATACGCCCGATGAGGCGCAGAGCATCGAGCAGGAGCTCGCCGCCGTCTACGACAGCACATATGGCTCGAGTGAACAGCGCGCGGCGGCCGTTGCCCAGTTCAATGAAATCAAGCCGACGATTGTTGCCATCATGAACGAGAGTTTTAGCGACCTTTCGTGCTTTGAGCAGCTCCAGGCGGCCGGGTACTCCGGCCCCGCATTCTACAACTCGCTTCCCGACACACTTGTTCGCGGCACCATGCTCGCTTCGGTCGCCGGTGGCGGAACGGCGAACTCCGAATTCGAATTTTTGACCGGAGCGACAACGGCCTTTGTCGGATTAGGCAAGATCCCCTATCAGCTGTATCAGATGAATGGCGTAAACAGCCTGGCAAAGGACCTTAAAGAGCTTGGGTATACCACTACCGCTATGCACCCGCAAAACCCCGTCAACTACCATCGAGATAAAATCTATCAGCAGCTGGGCTTTGGAGACTTTCTTTCAATCGGCGATTTCGAAGGTGCGCCCTATTACCATGCCGGCGTATGCGACTACGCCACCTACGACAAGATACTCGACCTGCTTAGAACCGACGAAGCGCCGCAGTTCATCTTTGACGTCACGATGCAAAATCACGGCGGCTACGACTATGGCACCGTTCCCGCCGAAGAGCTGACAAACTATTGGGTCGAGGGAGCCAGCGAAGGCGCCAACAGCGCGCTCAACACCTATCTCACCTGCATCAACGCATCCGACCGGGACCTCGAGTACTTTATCAACGAGCTCCGCAACATCGGCAGACCGGTTGTTCTTGTCTTTTTTGGCGACCATCAGCCGAGCGCCGCAACGACTCTCAACGACGAGCTGTACCCTCAGGAAGATACGGCAAGCCACGCTTTCCGTATCTATCAGTCGACATATCTCGTCTGGGCTAACTATGAGATCGCCGGCAATACCGAGCTCAACGTCTACGACACCGTCGGGGCAAACGAGATTGCAGCCATTACCCTTAATAAGATCGGCGCCCCGCTCACCAATTACCAAAAGGCCCTGCTTGCGACAAGGTCAGATGTGCCCACCATCAATGTCGCCGGCTATCTCGGTGCCGACGGGCTGCGCTACGACTTGGAATCGGAAGACAGCCCCTACGCCTCGACGATCGACAAGCTGCAGCGCATGCAATACCTCGAGTTCGCCAGCAAAGTTCAGTAAGCCCGCCCATTCGCTTGGGCCCATCGTATTGCAAGCACGCTCGGCCCAAACGCATCGCAAATGACTCCCGCTCGCAAACGAGGGTACAATGACGCTCGTGTCACATCGCGGGGCCCCGGCCCCAGCATATACAAAGGAGTCATACATGGGTTGCGAACACGCACAGGCCGCCGGCGGACAAACGTCGCCGTCGCAATTTGAGGAGAACACGCTGTCCGAGGTCAAGCGCGTCATCGCCGTGCTTTCCGGCAAGGGCGGTGTCGGCAAGTCATTTGTCACCGGTGCCATCGCCACCGAGCTTGCCCGTCACGGCCACAAGGTCGGCGTCCTCGATGCCGACATCACCGGTCCCTCTATCCCCAAGATGTTCGGTATGAGTGGACGCCACGTCCATGCCCTTGGCAACCTTATGCTGCCCGAAATCTCCGAGCACGGCGTCAAGGTCATGAGCTCCAACCTGCTGCTCCAAAACGAGACCGACCCCGTCCTTTGGCGCGGTCCGGTCATCGCAGGCGCCATTAGGCAGTTCTGGAGCGAGACCTCGTGGGGCCCCATCGACTACCTGCTGGTCGACATGCCTCCGGGAACAGGCGACGTCGCGCTCACCGTCTTCCAGTCGCTGCCCGTCGACGGCATCGTCATCGTCACGAGCCCGCAGGATCTGGTCTCGATGATCGTCGCCAAGGCGGTCAACATGGCCGAGAAGATGAACGTCCCCATTCTGGGCATTGTCGAGAACATGAGCTATATTGAGTGCCCCGACTGCGGCAAGAAGATCAGCGTGTTCGGCGAGAGCCATGTGGATGAGGTGGCCGCAAAGCACGGCCTGCCCGTGCTGGCCAAGTGCCCCATCGATCCCCAGCTGGCTGCGCTTTCCGATGCCGGCATGATCGAGACCTACGGCGGCGAGTATCTGGAAGGTGCCGCAGATGCCTGCGAAAAGCTGCTGAAGAAGTAAAAATCGTTTCTCTGCCCTGTGCCGTTTGCGTGGTGCAGGGCTTTTTGTTTGCAGAAAATATGGCTTTCTGCGCCTGCGAAATGCAGCAAAATGGAGAAAAGACGTTCTTTTCCGTATTTCTTTTGTTCTGCCAGCGCTTTAAAAAACAAGGTTCTGTGCCGTTTTTTTCTTTTATTTTTCGTTTTGTGAAGCGGTCTCAACTTTTCATCTGTTTTTTTGAAGCATTTTCTGCTTTCTCGCTATTGTCAAACCCACAGAAATGCTTTATAATAATAAAGCGGTCTGCAGCCATAAGCAGGCCGGTGTGTAAGAACGGAAATCCGGGATCGTCCCAAAGCGTTTTAGCAGCGCGTCCGCTGTGCGGCGGGCTGGGCGGTTTCGTCTTTTTCAAATTTTATAGAGTAATTGGGAAAAGGAGTATTCTACTATGCTGACGAATGAATACCTGAAGCGCGTTTACGAAGGTCTGGAAAAGCGCAATGCCAACGAGCCTGAGTTCCTGCAGGCTGTGCGCGAGGTTCTGGAGAGCATCCAGCCCGTTGTGGAGAAGCACCCCGAGTACGAGAAGGCCGCTCTGATCGAGCGTCTGGTCGAGCCGGAGCGCATCATCACCTTCCGTGTGCCTTGGGTTGACGATCAGGGCAAGGTTCAGGTGAACCGC
>OKRS01001558.1_pt1 | contig 14822 bp, 17 predicted proteins | sample 1601191 | NCBI WGS metagenome assembly OKRS01 (sample SAMEA3541509, study PRJEB24748) | human gut metagenome | biome: human gut; feature: human-associated habitat; material: faeces | place: China | collected 2012
CTATAGCACGCATTATTAGCACTGTCAAGAGGTGAGTGCTAATTATTTTGTGAAAATTTTGTGAACGCTACGAGCCATGCAAAATGGTGAAAATAAACGCCCTGCAAGTTTACTTGCAAAGGCGTCCATTTTTGCTATTTTATAGGGCGACAGCCCGGCAACGAGGAAATTCTTTCCCGAGCTGTGCATGGCGTATCTCTCAGCTTCACAGGGATTTTTCACTTGCTTTCGCACGGAGGTTTCTTGATTTGACCACATTTTACGACAAATCTGCGGATGATCCGTTTACAGTAATTACTTTTTCTGTATCCATGCTGCATTATCTCTCTTCTGTATTTTTTATATAAATAGCGCTTCGTGTCGCACCCTCTTTTCTCAAATAACCGTCCTTAACCATATTCAGCAAGACAGCTCTGGCTCTACGATGTTTTACATCTGTCCTAAAATCTCTACTGTTTCAGCAGTAGTAATAAAGCCATTTTCCAATACATATTTATAAATTTGTTGTTCCTGTTCACGATAAAGACGGATATCTCTTCTGCAAACCGGTCCATATCTCACTGCTTCATCCATCCGCTCATAATAAGCCATCGAAAAATCTACAATTTTATAAATACTGACTGAACTCTACCTTCTCCTTATTCGGTCCTTCAATCGTAAAGAACCGCACGCCGTTATCCCAGAACGGAAGGAAATGAATGGTATCCTTCGTTGTGTTCATTTTTTCGGCTTCAATATACCGATACACTTCTTCGATATCTTTCACATTGATCGCCACATGATCAATTGCTCCGCTCTCCATCTTTGCAGCCTTATTTTCATAAGTCTCGATCACAAGCGTTTCCAGTTCCAGAAATGCAACCTTTTCGTCTGCTTCTTCATTCACCGTCTGAAGTGCAATCTCAAATCCCAGTTTCTGATAAAAAGCAATTGTTTTTTCAATATCATTTGTCGGAATCCCGATATGCTGAATCCCTGTTGTATATGTTTTCAGATCCATCTTAACGTCCCATCCTTTCTTCAACCTGTGCAAGTTCCGGCATTGCAGGGATCGCGCCTTTCCTCTCTACACAAAGGCTTGCCACCGCGTTGCCAAACCGTACATACTCTTTCAGTTCATCCATGGTAAATGCTTCCGGTCTCTTTCCGGCTTTGCTGATACAGTATAAAAATCCTCCCCAGAAGGAATCTCCTGCCCCATTGGTGTCCACCGCTTTGCTCACAAATCCCGGAATATGTACACCGCCTTCTTTGCAGTACAGATATGCTCCATCGCTTCCCAGCGTGACTGCAACGATCTTGACACCCTTCCGGAATAAAATTTCTGTCGCTTCTTCCGGACTTTCTTTGTCTGTCAGGAGCTTCGTTTCTTCATCTGAAATTTTCATGATATCCACGTAAGGAACCAGACTTCTCATCTGTTTCTTTGCAGTCTCCTCATCCTTCCATAAAGAGGCTCTGTAATTCGGATCATACGAGATAATACTTCCTTTTTCTTTTGCGCGCCGGATCGCATAATGTGTGGTATCTCTTGCCGGCTGTTCCGTAAGTGACAGAGAACCGACATGGAAAATATGTGTCCTATCCAGAATATCAACATCGATTTCTTCTTTTTCCATTCTGGTATCTGCTCCCGGTTTTCTTGCAAAAGAAAATGTTCTCTCTCCATTCTCATCAATATTTACAAACGCAAGAGTCGTAAAATATTTTTCATCCAGAAGCATTCCTTCCGTTTCCACGTTTTCTTTTTCCAGCACAGATTTCAAAAACTCTCCATGCATATCCTTTCCTGCCTTCCCGATAAAAGCGGTATGTCCACCAAGTTTTGCCACCGCAACTGCAACATTTGCAGGAGCGCCACCCGGATTCTGGGCAAATAGTGTCTGCCCGTCTTCATTTACTCCCTGCCAGGTAAAATCGATCAGGATCTCACCAAATGTTGTAATGTCGTAAAGCGACCGTTTTGCCGCATCATTGGTATCTGCAAGAAGTCCTTCTTCAAGCAGTCTCTCCAGAACCTGGTTGCATTCATTTTCTTCGTCCGTGTGGATATGCAGTTCTCCGTATTCAAATTTAGGCATACTTAAAACACCGAGCATGGATTTCGCATTGACCACATATCTGCCACTGCAAAGCTCTACGTCACAGGAAATCCGCTCTGCAATGCTAACCAGTTTCCGTGCATTTGTCATGGTTCCCAATATTACTTTCGCAATCATTTTTTCCTCCTAAGCAAATATGCTGATAATCAGGGCACAGATAAGACCGGTAAATCCGATAATCGTCTCCATCATCGTCCATGATTTTAAGGTTGTCTTTTCATCAATTTCCAGCAAGGAGCTTACCAGCCAGAAACCAGAATCATTCACATGACTGAATGCCGTTGCACCACCGGTAATCGCACAGACCATCGCTGCAAGGTATAATGGCGAAAGTCCTGCAACCGCCGGCATGGATGCCATAATTCCGGCTGCCATCGTCATCGCAACCACTGCCGCTCCAACCGATGCTCTTACCAGAGCTGCGATCAGAAATGCAACTAAGATTAACGGAAGACCGCTCTTTTCCAGTGCCGGTCCGATGATGTCTCCCATCCCGCAGTCCTGAAGCACCCAACGAATGATTCCGCCTCCGGTAATGACCAGAAGGATCTGTCCTGTCGGTCGGAGAGATCTGTCCATGATCTTTTTCAGCTGTTCCCCGTCATATCCCTGCTTCTTTCCAAGAAAATACATTGCACACAGAACTGCAATGATCAGCGCTACAAATGGTGTTCCCACAAATTCCAGTACCGGTCGTATTCCATCAAGTGCCGGAATATATTCCGAAAGTGTGCTGCACAGAATGAGTACCAGCGGAACAAGGATGATTGCAATGACAGTTGAAAATTTGGGAAGATTTGCTTCTTCCTCTTCCCTTACTTCTGAAACTGTAGTTGGAAGTCCGGTATGGATCTTGGTCCCGATAAATTTTGACCATAAAATTCCGGCAAAAATAAGTGATAAAATTCCGATCGGCACACCAACTGCGATCATAATTCCAAGATCTACTCCAAGCATATTGGCAACCAGAACCGATCCAGCTGACGGCGGGATAAAGGCAAATCCGGTTGCAAGACCTGCAAGAAGCGGAATCACATAATACAAAGTTGATTTTTTTGTTTTCTTTGCCAGTCCGAAAGCAAGCGGAATTAAGATTACAACTCCTGCCTCAAAGAAAACAGTCGTTCCAACTACAAGTCCGGTAATTCCAAGAGCAATCCCTGCTTTTTTTTCACCAAACCTGTTAACCAGTGTCTGTGCAACACACTGTGCGCCACCCGACACTTCCAGTATACCTCCGAACAGGGAACCCAGACCGATCAGCAGCACAATTCCCTGTAAGGTTTCTCCTGCACCTTTTTCTACCGTATTTACCAGAGTCGGAACCGGCATCCCGGCTCCGAGTCCGATCAACAGAGCAGAAATCAACAGAGACAATACCGGATGAAATTTAAATTTTATGATCAGCAGTAATAATAAGACGATTCCCGCTGCCGCAGCGATCAGCAGTCTTGTCGGATCTGCTGCAAATACTGTTTCTGACATTTTCATTTCCTTCCGTATTCTTCCTGATTAGTGAACATATTTGTGGATCGTTGCTTTTACAGCACCTGGTCCTGCGATCATTTCACGAAACATTTCTTCAATCTTTTCACCGACACCATCTTTGTAAAGATCGGTAAAGAACAGACGTTCATTAGACAGGATCGGTTTCAGCTGGTCTTTCAATGTCTCCGGCTTTCCAACTACGATGTCACCAAGCTGTTCTCCGATTTCTTCATTCATCGGATCCGGTGCCAGTTCGAATTTGTTTCCTTCATCATCAACTGCCAGCATATATCTGAGCCAGCCTGCAATACCAAGCGGAATTGCTGTCAGTTTTGATGCATCTCCGTATTTTGCCACATAAGCTTTTACCGTCTCGCCAAAACGGATACCAACCATCTGTGACACATCAACTGCAAGACGGAGATTTGTATCTCCCAGATATTCATTCGGAAAACGGTCATTAAAAAGTTCATCCACAAATGCCTGTGGAGAAAGGATTCCAGGATCTGCCACTACCGGAAGTCCTTCGTCATAAGCAACCATTCTTGCCATCTTCATCATATCTTCATTGGTATTAAGCATATGTGCGAACAGATCATATCCAAGTACGACACCAAGCGGACCTGTGGCTGAATGAACCGGATTTAAGCATACCGTTACTTTCATTCGTTCCGAAAGATTTACTGTATTTCTGTCCGCCATATAAACTCCAAATCCTTTTTCCAGTGCCGGGCGTCCGTTCGGAAAACTGTCTTCAATGACCAAATATTGCGGTTTTTCTGCATTTACAAATGGAGCAATGTAAGTCTTCTTTCCGGTGATGACCGGCTGCATTTTTTCCACACCGAGAGCTTCAAGATCATCTGCAATCTGTTCGCTCGGACGTGGAGTGATCTTGTCGATCATGGTCCATGGGAAGGCAACGACTTTTTCATCACTTACATATGTAATGAAATCATCATCTACAAATCCCTGCTTCTTCCACTCTTCTGCCATTGTAAGAACAGATTCACGGAGTTTTGCACCATTCTTGGAACAGTTATCCATAGATACCAATGCAATTGGATATCTTCCTGCTTTGAATCTTTCATAAAGCATTGCTACCAGTACTGCCATGGCTCCTGTCGCTTTGTCCGGTCCGTTCTTAATGTCCGCTTCCACGAATGGAAACCAGGTTCCGTCCGCTTTCTGCAGAGCATATCCTTTTTCGGTAATTGTAAAGGATACCATCTGAAGAGATTTGCTTGTAAAGATCTCTTTCAGGCGGTTCCACTGTGCCAAATCAGAAGACTGTGCTTTTACTGCTTCTGCAAGGGATCCGAGTACTTTATATTCACGTGTTCCGTCCCCATGCAGAATTACGCTCAGTCCCAGATTGTCATATGGATCATAAATTTTATCTACTACGTCATAGTCAAATGTCTCTACACAGGTGATTCCTCTGTCCAGTACACCTTCTTCCAGAAGTCCGTCTGCAATTCCACCGATAAAAATACGGAAAATATTACCGATTCCAAAATGAACCCATCCCGGTTCTTCTTTTGCTTTTTCAGATATCTTCTCCACATCATATCCCGGAAGTGCAATTCCTGCCTTCTCCCATGCCGCACGGTCTTTGATTCCTTCGATTGTTAACTTCATTTTGTTACCTCCCGTTTTACTTTTTCTTTTTAGTTATGTTTTTGACTTACGCTTATATCTAAGTTGTAAGTGTAGTATATAACCACAAAAGTGAGTTGTCTATTGACAAAAAATACAATTTTACAATTCTATTTTTATCTATTTTTCACAAAGCGAATCAGAAAGCTCTTGTTTTATCCGCACATCTATATTAGAATAAGTTCATATCTTGTGTGTATGATTCACGCATAAGTAAAGGAGAATATCATGAAAGAAAAAGGAATGACCACGATTACCCTGAAAAAAATCAATCGGGAAAAAGTGTACCAATATATTTATCAGCAAAAAGAAACATCCAAACTCCAGATCGTTCAGGATCTGCAGATGGGACTTTCTACTGTCAGCCAGAATTTAAATGAGCTGGAAAATGACGGTCTGATCAGCCGGAATGGATATTTTGAATCAACCGGCGGACGAAAGGCCCAGATTATAAAAATTGTTGAAGATTTCCGTATTTCGATCGGACTTGGGATTTTAAAAGATATGTTTCATATTGTAGCCGTAAATCTATATGGAGATGCAATTGCAACCGAAACGATTGAGCTGCCATACGAGAGCAGCGATGCTTACTACTCTGCCCTTGCTGCAAATGTAGAACTGTTTATCCAAAAGAATCATTATGATCCTGAGAAAATTGAAGGGATTTCGATTGCCACCCAGGGCGTCATCTCCCCGGACGGAAATGTTGTTACTTACGGCGATATCATGGGAAATGCAAACATGCAGCTGTCTGATTTTTCTTCCAGACTTCCGTATCCATGTCATCTGGAACACGATTCAAAAGCCGCTGCAGATCTGGAACTCTGGAATCATCCACAATTTGACAGTGCCCTGATTTTTCTTCTGAATCCTAACCTTGGCGGTGCGATCATCACCGGACATGAAGTTCACCAGGGCGATCATATGCGTAGTGGTCTGATTGAACACATCTGCATTGATCCAAATGGTCCGAAATGTTATTGCGGCAATCACGGGTGTCTGGAAACTTACTGTTCTGCAAATGCCCTGAAAGCAGCTTCCGGTATGCCGGTCAAAGAATTTTTTAACCTCCTGCATCAGACACATGCTCTGAATCTCACACAAATCTGGAGAGACTATCTTGACCACCTTGCCTTTGCAATCCGTAACCTGAATCTTGTGATCGACAGTCCGGTGATCATCAGCGGATATCTTGCACCATATTTTCAGGAAGCAGATATGCAGTATCTTTTAAGCAAGATCAATGAAAGTTCCCTTTTCCAGATGGACGAAAGCCAGCTTCTGGTGGGAAATCATGGACAGTATACTCCTGCGATTGGTGCGGCACTTTATTATATTAAAGAGTTTCTGACGCCGGCTGTGTCGTAATAATCGAGCAGGCTGCTCCTGCTCAGCTTGTGTACCATCTTGCTTAACAGCCAGGTGATGTACTTTTTCCAAATACAAATCCTTATGCAAACATAAATCTGCATTTTGCACATCGTATACACAAAAACAGGACAGATATTTGATATCACTTTCCTCATTTTCTGATAAAAATGATATCAAATATCTGTCCTGTTTTCTTATGCTTTACCTAAACATTTTCACAGAACTTCTACGCATCAAAATGAATCCTGCTCTCATCAAACCGGTCCTGCTGCGCTCTTTCTTCCGCCGGATATCCAAGTGGAAAGATTGCGAATGCTCTCTGATCTTCCGGAATCCCAACGATCTCTTCCACTTCCTTCATCCGCTCTTCGATCGGAGCAATTCCAAGCCAGACTCCGCCAAGTCCGATTTCATCTGTCTTAAGCCATAAGTTCTCCATTGCAATACTCATATCGATGTCCGCATAACATGGGACATCACAATCTTTCCGATATGCAGATATGATTGCCACCGGTGCATTCGCCGTCATCCCTGCATACGGACTTGCCTTTGATAATTTCTCCAGTGTATCTTTTTTGGTAATTACATAGAATTCCCACGGCTGCTGGTTCTTTGCAGACGGTGCTGCCATTGCCGCGCGAAGGATTTCCACAATCTTTTCCCTCTCCACTGGTCTGTCCTGATATTTTCTGATACTTACGCGATGAAATAAATCTGCCATTTTCTGTTCTCCTCTATTCTATCTTTTTCAGTCTCTCAACCGCATATTTGATAAATCTTTTTACCGCTGGTGATGCCTGTTTATACGACGGAACTGCAAGTCCAAGTGTGATCCTTGATGGTGGATCTACCGGAATCTTCACTACATCACAATTCCACTTTTCCGTGATCAGATTGTTCATCACACTCATTCCAAGTCCCTTTTCAATCATTGCCATTGTCGCAAAATTTTCCAGAGTTGTAAAATGAATATTCAGTTTGATTCCATTTCGCTCAAACAGCGAAACCACATCATCATCCCGTCCAAGTGCCGGCATAATAAACGAATCGGTCTCACAATTGATTAACGGATAACTTTCTTTTGATGCATACGGATGATCTTTTGGCAAAACTGCCAGCATTTCATCATAGTCCAGTGGTGTCCACTCATACGGCATTGGCTCCTGATAACTTAAAAATCCGATATCCGCCTTTTTTTCATCCAGCCATCTTGTCACTTCCTGCCGGATTCCCTCCATAAGCCGGATTTCGATCTGCGGATAATCCTGTTCAAAGTCCCGGATCACCTCCGGAAGCCAGTGCGTAGAAATACTGGAATATGCTGCAATCGTCACACTGCCTACAAGAAGTCCCTTTACTTCTGCTGCGAGCTCATAGATTCGATTTTCTTTTTCAAGAAATTCTCTGACTGCAGGCAAAAGAATTTCCCCATCCGGTGTTAGGGTAACCCCTTTCCTCGTTCGTCTGAGTAAGGTAAGACCTGTTTCGTTCTCCAAAGCTCCAACAAGCTGACTGACTCCTGACGGTGTATAATTTAATCTCTCTGCTGCTTTTGTAAAGCTCCCAGTATCTGCAGCATACATAAAAGCTTTACATCTGGCACTTTCCACATCTGTTCACCTCTTAATTTAAATATTTATTTTAAGTAATACTATTCTTATTTTGAATAATTCATAGTTTTACTTTATTGTAGGTGTATTTTAAAATAATTTCAACAGGAAATAGAAAGGAGGTTTTATAATATGAATATTCAAATCAGAGCTTATCAGAGTAAAGATGCTGCCTCTGCAGCACAGATATGGAATGAGGCTGTAACAGACGGAAATGCATTTCCACAGGATACTTTCTTTAGAAACACAGTTTATCAGATGACAGAAAAACCGAGGATTTTCACCGGTTATTTTTTCAGGAACAGACTTATACCGGTATTGCAGAAAATGCGGACACTCACGAAATTCTTGGCCTTTATATCCTTCATCCTAATAATGTTGGAAGATGTGGGCACATCTGTAATGCCAGCTATGCTGTCCGTAAAAATATCCGTGGATTGCATATAGGTGAAAAACTGGTTCTTGATTGTCTGCAGAAAGCAAAAGAAAACCAGTTCCGCATTCTGCAGTTTAATGCGGTTGTTGCTACCAACACCCCAGCATTACATCTTTATGAACGAATTGGATTCAAAAAACTCGGCACAATACCCGGCGGTTTCCGGATGCCGGATGGAACTTATGAAGACATCATTCCACATTACTATCTTCTCTAAGTACATCCCCCTCCATAACGGAGGAAGGGCGCATCCAGCTTATCCCAGATGCGCCCTGTATTTATGATCAACTATTTACAAAATATCTTTATAGAGCCGGAGGACATTCTTATAAAAAATCTTTTCTATTTCCTGATAACTTTTTATAAATGAAATTTTGTCTTTATTCTTTTCCATTTCATTATAAAAAACAGCTAAAAGGCGCATTCCATATGCAAAAGGATTATTCTCCGTTCTTGGTCTTGTTGCCATATCTTTTGCTCCTTCTTTCTGTTATGCCATATGGCTGTCACGTGCTACTTTAATGCACTCCAGACCTTTCTTTAATACTGCGGTCTGTGTTGCCACATTCAGACGAACATATCCTTTTCCGCATTCACCATAGTTTGTTCCACTGTTCAAACGAACACCTGCTTCTGCAAATGCATTCATCAGATCATCCTGTTCCATATTCCATGCACTGAAATCAATCCACAGCAGGTAAGTTCCTTCTGGTTCAATCATCTTAACTTCCGGCATATTCTCCGCAAGGAAATCTCTTACTACACCGATATTCTTCCAGAAATATTCATTCTGCTGGTCTACATAGTAATCGCACTCGTTGTAGCATGCCATAAGTGCTTCGATTCCAAGATAGTTATAGTCAAAGTGGAAATCATCATATACCACATTGTACTGGTCGCGAAGCGCTTTATTCTTGATTACAACATATGCAGAATAGAAGCATGCAAGATTGAATGTCTTACTTGGTGATCCCATTACAACGATATTGTCTGTAAGGTCATCTGAAAGTGAGAATAATGGAGTATGTTTGTGTTCTCCGTATACAATATCTCCGTGAATCTCATCACCAACAAGAATTGTATTGTTTTTCTTACAGATTTCTGCAACTTTGATAAGTTCTTCTTTTGTCCATACACGTCCTACCGGATTGTGTGGGTTACAGATCAGCATGATTCTTACTCTTGGATCTGCTACTTTCTTCTCAAGATCTTCAAAATTCATCTCATAACGGCCATCTTCGAGTACCAGATCATTGCTTTCAACAAAACGTCCTGCACCTTTGATTACGATGCTGAATGTATGGTAAACCGGAGCCTGGATCAGCACTTTATCGCCCGGACGGGTATATGCATTCAGGATCATCCATAAAGCACCTGTCATTAGTCCCTGTGAATGACGGATTGTTTCCGGGTCAACAGTAAGACCATATCTCTTTTTATACCAGTTACAGATTGATGCTGCAAATCTTTCCTGTGGCAGTGCACCATATGCATACACACCAAATTCTGTACGTTTACGAACTGCTGCAATTGCTTCTTCCGGTGCTTTGAAGTCTGTATCTGCTACTCCAAGCGGAATATACTTTCCATTTTCTCCTTCATAATCCCATTTGAAAGAATCTGTGCCAATACGATTGATCGGTTCATCAAAATCATGAAATTTGTTTGCCATTGTTTTTACCTCATTTTTTCAATATCTTCATCATCTGTTTTTTTGATGGCACCTGACCTGCAACAACTAGTTTCCCGTCAATCATCACCGAAGGAGCCGTCATCACTCCCAGCTTTACGATCTCAACCAGGTCTGTCACTCTCTCGATTTCCGTATCCATCCCGAGCTCTTCAAGACACTCCTTCACAACCGCATTTGTCTTATCACAGTTCTCACAGCCGCTTCCAATTACTTTTATATTCATATCCCGCCTCCAGATTTAATTGTTCAGTTTCATAGGAAGTCCCACACACTCTTCCCACGCCGCCGCGATCTCCCGGATCAGTGCAATTCCGATTTTGGAAATAAATACAAGCTGAGACTTCGGCTGTGGTTCGTAAGGCGCATAATCCCGTTTCTTTCCGACTACATCAACTTTTTCCCATCCTTCTTTTTCCACTTTAAAGAATCCCTTTACACGGAAAACATCCGGTTCAATCTTTGCAAGGAAAGCTTCCAGCTTTTCCTTCTGGATCTCTCCTGTAAAATCCATGGAAAATGTTTTTGGTTTATTTTTCGATGAATTCGTAGTATCCTCACATTCTGCCCATTTATACAGCATCAGATCCATATCATAAAACGAACGGTCAATATTTCCATTGGCACTCTCTGTAATTGGGCATACCGGATTAATTTCACGCACTTTGTCTTTCACCTGTTCAATCTGCTCGCTGTCCACCAGATCAACCTTTGTCAGAACCGCAAGATTGCAGTGTTTAAGCTGACGATCAATTGTCTCTGAATCCCCGATCTGATCCAGAAAATTATAGCAGTCCACCAGACAGATACAGCCTTTGAAATCATATGCATCCGGAGCCATCACTTCCGTCGCCGCAAGAATTTCTTCCGCATTGGACGGATCTCCAAACCCTGAGCTCTCTACAAACACGTATTCCAGACCTTTTCTGGACATCTGAACCAGCGCATCCACAAAGGATAATCTCAGACAGCTGCAGAAAATCGATCCCCGGTTCAGTTCTACCATCTGAATATCATTATTCTGAAGCACGGTTCCATCAATACTGATCTTTCCCAGTTCATTCTGGATCACTCCAACCTTTGTTCCTTCCATATTTTCCAGCAAATTCCGGAGGATCGTCGTCTTGCCGGATCCCAGAAATCCCGTCAAAAAATACAATTTAATCTTACTCATGATTCATTTCTCCTTTTTCTATACTGCAACTGCACCCTGATTTGCTCTGCTGCCGCTGCAACTTATTTTTCTTCTTTTTCTGTATTACAATTGCAATTTAAAAGCCCTGCATAATCTCCCGGAATCATCAGATGCCCCACTGTCTTATAAACCTCATTCATTACGTCTATGTCCAGAGAATACTGCATCCATTTTCCTTCTTTGCGCGCCTTTACGATTCCCAGATCACACATCAGCTTCATATCATGCGATAAGGTCGGCTGTGTAATATGAAATTCCTCCAGGATCTTACAGGCACATAATTCTCCTTCGGATAACATGTCGATGATCTTCAGGCGTTTCGGATCCGACATCACTTTGAATATACGGGCATATTTTTCATAGTCTATCTGCATTTTTCTGTCACCTCGGGTAATGTAAATCTTTTCCTTTTCGTGCAAGCACGAATGATATTTAAATTCGCCCCACTACTTTGATAATATTACGGATTGCTCCGCAGCGTTGCTGCTCCCGCAATCCTTCGTCCATTCGGAATCCGCTGATTTCCTTCGTAAATCGCTCCTTCCTCATGTCCGGCGGGTAGCAAATTCATATGCCTTTTCGTGCAAGCACGAACGGCATGTGAGTTTGCTACCCTATATTATCACATTAAACCCATACCCCACAATGATGATTCCGATACACACGATTCCAATGAATGTTCCGAGCAGTTTTTTCTTGATCGCTTTTGACAGCATTACCATAGATGGAAGTGAAAGGGTTGTCACTGCCATCATAAACGAAAGAATCGTTCCAAGTCCTGCCCCTTTTGCGAGCAGGCTTTCTGCGACTGGGATGGTTCCGAAAATATCCGCATACATGGGAACGCCTACTGCTGTCGCCAGCGGCACGGCGTACCAGGTCTGTTTTCCAAGAATGCTTCGGACGATATGCTCTGGGATCAGATTGTGGATAGCTGCCCCGATGATGACTCCGACAACGATATACGGAGCTACCTTTTTGACAGTAACCACAACCTGATTTTTTGCATAATCCATACGGTCTGCTATTGTAAGCGACGGCGAAGCTACCTCCACATTCGGCGCCTGCCGGATAAAATCTGCCACCTGGTCTTCCATATGCAGCCGCTCAATGATCGTTCCCCCTATAACAGCTATGACAAGTCCGACAATCACATAAGCAAATGCGATCTTCCCTCCAAAGACACTCATCAGAAGAACCAGAGATCCCAGATCCACCATCGGAGATGAAATCAGAAACGAGAAAGTAACTCCCAGCGGCAATCCCGCACTGGTGAATCCCATAAAGATCGGAATCGATGAGCAGGAGCAGAACGGAGTCACTGTTCCAAGAAGTGCTCCGATCAGATTCGCCCAGATTCCATGAAATCTTCCCATAATCTTTCTGCTTTTCTCTGGCGGAAAATAGCTTTGAATATAGGATATCACAAAGATCAGCACCGCAAGTAGCACAAAAATTTTTATGATATCATACAGGAAAAAGTGAAGAAATTCTCCTGGAAACCTTCCCTCTCCCAATCCGGCTTTAACAAGAAGTTTTCCGATCAGATCTTTCAGCCAGTGCATTCCAAGAATCTGGTCCTGAAAGAAATCCCATCCGTTTTTTATGATTTTCATTCTCTCTCCCTTCCCATAGAAATATAGAAATATTTCTATATATTTTTCATTTTTTAACCGGTGCAATCTATTTCTCACACCGGTTTTTTAACTACATCTTACTCTTCATATAGAATTTTGTCAATATGTTCCCGCTTTTTTTCTAATTTATCCCCTTCGCATTTGGATAGATTTTCTTCATCTTTGCGTCATCATAATGTGCATCCGCCCACTTCTGGACGGCATTTGTCGCCTGCACACCATTTCCTCTCTCATCATATCTTACCAGTGCCACACAGGATACCAGAATGTTGCAAACCATAAATCCCAGTAAAATCCAGGTCAAAATCTTTCCTGCAACTGCCGGTATTTTTTCTATCCATTTTTCCACAGATGGAAATAATATTTTAAACCACACAACCGCAGCAATTCCCCAGAAAAAGCAATAAAGCAGATTGATTCGACCTCCCAGGTTAAACGGGATCTTACTGTAATCCCAGAACACTTTTCCAAATACAAGTTCCGTAAACACACTGCAGAAATACTCATAAGCACCACCAAGCAATGTTCCTGTAAGGAAAAGAAAACGATCCCCTTTATCCTTATATTTGTACAAAAGTGCTGTGACAAGCGCAATTGCAAGCCCCCAGACAATGCTGAACGGTCCCCAGACCACACTGCTTCTGCTCATCCATACTCCAGCCGTCACACGACAGAAAATCGTTTCTGTGATATCTCCCAGAAAAGCACCGATCATAAACAGCATCACGATCTTATAAAAGCCGCACCCTTTTGCAAATACCTTTTCTTCGTTCTCTTCCCGGATTTCCTCTTCAATTTTTCTTGCCTTTGGATATGCTTTTTTCAGACGCTTTTCCAGACTTCCGGCAATCTTTCCCGCAATTTTTGTGCTGATCTTATCCATCCCGGCATCCGTTGCGATCCAGCGCTCCGGATTCTTACTCTTTCCGGTAAGAAGCATAAAGGAACCAAAGATGTCCACAAAAAGTACACCGATCAGTGTCAGCAGCACAATATGCATCAGAAGCTTCGGCAGAATATGTAATAAAATCAACGTGATCCCATTGCACCATCTCACTGCCAGATAACCGAGCACACCCCAAAATAGTGAAGCCGGAAGACAAATATATCCATCCAGGTTCCATTTGATATTTGAATAATCCCACCATCTTGCCTTGAATGCTTTTTCGATCAGATGTCCACTGACCCATTCTGCAACTGTTGCATAGACCGTTGCAAAGATAAATAGCCAGATTCCCCGAAGTTCCTGTAATCCCACTGTCATCGCAATTGCGGTCAGACCATAGAGCACACAGAACGGTCCATTTACCAGGCCTCGGTTAGCAAATTTTCTCTGCTTCAAAGTTGCCGATATCGTTTCCAATACCCAGCCACCAAAAGAATAAATAAAAAAGAGCCACAGTAATTCATATCCAGTATAGTAATTCATAGTCTTCTCCTTTGTAAATTCATGGTATCATCTTATCATGCCAACCATGAACTTACAATTGGGATTTTATCCGTAAAGATATTATATAACACCAATCGTTTTTACAACCGGTTAAACCGGGATCCGACTCCCCATACCGTCTCGATGATCTGCGGATTCCGCATATCCACATCGTCATTTCATTTCCTGTAGTCGAAATTCTGAC
>OKRS01001559.1_pt1 | contig 14819 bp, 12 predicted proteins | sample 1601191 | NCBI WGS metagenome assembly OKRS01 (sample SAMEA3541509, study PRJEB24748) | human gut metagenome | biome: human gut; feature: human-associated habitat; material: faeces | place: China | collected 2012
ACAGTTTTTGGGTTAGCATCTGCACAGCCCTCCACAGGGTTTGTCGGGTGCGCCGAAGAAATGCTCGTCTCGCTGGCTAAACGTTTTCTGCATTTCAAGTAAAGAAGTGGCTATTTTTTTGTCAAAATAGTTATCATACTTTCCCTTAAAAAGTCTGTAGTCTTCCTCTGACATATACTGGTTTATATAGAGATTCATCTTTCCACCATTGACAATGAATTGAGCCATACCATTTGCCAACACATGAAAACTAGCAGAACTAAAATAGCCCAGCCCTAGGTCTAACGTCAAACTATTTTTCAATGCAAGCGAACAAAACTCCGCAGGTTTATGTTCATCTATTTGTGAATAACTATAATAAAATATTTTATCTGCCAACATAACTATAATATCTTACATAAATGCAAATACACTTTTTCTTCATTTTCAGAAAGTTCTCCTTCCACAAACTCTTCTTGTGTCTTAGATAACCAATCAGCCAAAGACTTTTCTCGTTCTATACAACAAGACGGTCTTCTGCCAAACTTCTGAACGAACTCTCGATAACGATTAAATAAGGAAAACCATCTTACTTCTCTCTTGTCCGTAGGTAAATACCAATAAGTATCTTGTATTCTCTTGATTTCACTTTGCTGAACATTATTTAGCGAATCACTACTCTTATTACGATGCCACCATTGACGTAGGTTTATCTCAGAATTGTCTTCTGATAACGAAAATGGAAAATGGCCTTTATTTATCAAAAAACTTTCCATCTCTTGGACTCGCTGCTTAAATTCTGACGACAGAGAATAAAGATATTCATTGGTATAAGACTTATCTGCCAATCCAAAATACCCATTGTCAAACTGCCGAAACTGCGAGCCACTATACATTGTAGAACGAATACTATTTTCGGTTGTAGAACGATAGCGCAATACATACTCAACGATATCTTGCACAGGCTTAGGCTCTACAAATTGCTCCAAATATTGAACAATTATTTCACGTACACTTCCAACCTTAACATGTTTCCATTCTGTCAATGTAACCAGGTTATCTGTACCAACCATACATAACCGAACATCAGAATTTACGATACTTTTTATGCTTGCAGGGGATTTATAATTACATGAAGACTTAGCCTGCAAAATTGCATACAATTCATCTATAGACATTGGTTGATTATTCTCACTCAAAGCCCTAAACAAAATATCTGTAGCGGTTGCCACTTTCTTACCTTGAAGCAAGAAGCGAAACTCTTCATCAGGAATCAATTCATACTCTTGCATCAAAATCTCCGTTACGACATTAGCCACTGCTTCAACCTTAGAACCGTCAAACATTCTCCAAGATGACATAAAAAAATCCAACACCAAATCTTCTGCCGTCTGACATATCATTTCTTCTGCGTCATGCTCACTATAATAAAATTCCAAAGTACGACACATATCATCGAAGTCAAAAGCCTCAACTAACTCTTTCTTTACCAAAAAGCAATTGTTCCACAATGATTTAGATCGAGTTGTCGTATCATATGGTTTGTTACCAACAACACAATACTCACCATTGAATATTCTAAATATTGTCAACAAGCCGATAGAAACAGTAAGATTACAATTCTCTTGTTCCAATAAGACTTTTACAGAATTAGCCTTTATAACATCCTCACATTCCAACTTATCTTTTACATAAGACCAATCTTCAGAAAAGGATACAATCTTACTAAAATCCAGATTGTCAGACCTATTTGCAACCATTTTCCCATAAAGATAGTCTATTCCCATTGTACATATTTGACGTACACGCTCACGGGTAAGATTTTGATTTTCTGCTATTTGCTCTATAGTCAACGATTCTTCTCCTTTAACCATTGGCAAGAAATAATTTAAGAATTGAATTTTGTTATCATATTTTCGTTCTGACTCAAATATGTTTTCTACGATATGAAACATTGGCAGTTGTTTTTTATCCGAATAAACTCTAGAAGCATATCCATCCATAAAACTACCATATTTTGATTTCAATAGTAGCAACTCTTTCTCTTCTTCAGAAAAATCATGTTCAATTATCTCGTCTATATACGAGCGTAGTTCTTTCACAAAACGATTTATCTCCTCTACCGACTTTCTTCCTATATTACGAAGCTCTTTTGCATTTTTACGAGAATGCACAAAATCTTCTATGAAATCACCAGCATAGTTATTTATGCCATTCCTTGCACGAACACTTAAAGCCGAAGTTTTCAGAAGTTCACTAAACTTCACCAAAATCAACTGATACTTATCTTTTCCAGCAATCTCTTTCAAAGTTAAGTTTTTTAGCATTTTTACATGTCCAATTTCCTCTTCTAAATCCTTAAGCATTTGAGAATCTTGGCAAGACTCTATAACATAAGCAAACAAGTCTTGCTTCATATTTTCAAATTCAAACCAGGATTTTCTTCCAAAGTTTCTTACACAGAATAGTTTCGTTGATTCCGCGAATAAATAATTAACAAAAAAGTTGCGAATACCTATCCCTTTAATACTATTTATAGCCCTTTTACCTAAGCCACATGATAACAAGAAATTCTCGTAAGGGACAAATTGTTCCTTACTTAAACTATATAGATATTTGACATATTTTTCATAACCTTGTCCACGACTTTCTTCCGACAAAGCATTATCTTCTATTATTATCAAATCTTTGCCTGTAAAGCCTGAGCCTCCTTCTAATTCATTACTATCAATCTCTTTATTTTCTGTATCATTACCCTCAGTCACCGTAGGAGTAGCAAGTCTTGCTTGGTATGCTATTCTAAAACGTTTCACTAAACGCTGAACTTTTCCATACCCAGAAACGCCATAACTATCTTTCAACATCTCAGATGAACAAAACGCATAATCTGAGACAAAACGCCTTTTTCCTATCTTGCTGATAATATCTTGCGCATCCAGACAAGCCACAACATTATCAAGCACTTGCATAACATTACCTTTATTGTCTGCTAAATCTTTATCTGCTTCTTCCAAAAGTCCCAAAGTCAAAACTGTCTCTTTATCCAAGAAAAGCTTTTTCAATTCATCTTGGCACTTATCTGAAAAAGATTCGAGTTTATCCACAGATAAATTACCTATCATACCGTATTCTTTTACTGCATGATAAGTCTCTGAGGATATATAACCCATAGTCAATAATCTCAAAAATGATATGTCATGTGCCTTTAACATATTGCTTCTAGTCCTACATGAATTTTATCAAATAAATAATCATAACCCACAAGATTAGGATTGTCCCTAACATCCTGCATAATTCTCTCCAAGCCATCATCCAAATGCAGTTTGAAATAACGTGGCAAATCCTTATCTGACATTCGTATTTGGTAATACTTACACATTAAAGCTGCATACATGGAATACATATTTCCAAACAACACATTCTTAGTATATTCCTTACCACCAGAATCTTTTGTATCTGTAGGAAGAAAACGTGTCCCATTTTGCAAAGAATATACAATAGCTATTCTTGCTATCACATTCTCTGCACCTAATCCAAACTTGCGAGTCAGCACAGTTACCACTTCTTTATTTTTTGCACTTGTTTTAATCTGATTGAACATTATGATGCCTCCTCTATAAAACTATTAATACTTACTTCCTCCAAATAAGAATGAGTTGTATCATTCTTGATCAAATAGGTAGAATTAACCAATGGTTTCATCACCTCATATTCTTCCTCTGTCAGTTCCTTGTATAATAAAGGGAATAATACCACCTGCTCAGATATTTGAGGATAAAATTCCGTAATAATCTTTGTAGCATGGCTCTTGTCAAACTTTTGCAGAGGACTATCAATGAACACCGGGAATTGTATTCCACTCTCATCAACCAAAGCTTTCAATATGGAAGTAGCATAAAGCTGTTGTTCACCCTTTGACAATGAATCTTTGTGAATTTCAACACCATCAACAGAAAACAGACTTATATCCATATCATCGCCCTCTATATTCACTTCAACATTTCCTATAAAGTCTTCTTTATGCATCAAACTATTCAGAATAGCTTTGATTCGTCTTTCCAAAGAAAATTTCTTCTCTTTTTTTAAAGAAATTAAAAAAGCAGACAATTCTCCTATAAGCTGTTCTGCCAACTTGTCTTTTTTTTCAGAACTATCATCCAAGCTAACAACCTTGCTAAGTTCACTGATTTGCTTTGTTGCTGTAGCCATCTTTTGAGTCAACACCCCAAAGTTTTCTTTACATTGCCTTATTTCTTGCTCTTTATTTTGTATTTTGATTTCTACTTCATTTTTAGTTTTTCTTATTTCTTTTATCAGCTCATCTTTTTCTTTAGATTGAATATTGGACAATCTGCGAGAGTTTCTTTCGAGAATTTGCTTATTTTTCTTGTAATCATCTGCCAAATGCTCAAACTCTATCTTATAAGTTGTTGTTACATAACTATAAATTGCCATAAACTCTTCATAGTCTTCATCACTCATTACCAACAACGGCTGTTCTTCACTATCTTCTTTTTTATATTTTGACAATATATTTTGTATTTGTTGCTGTAACTTTAACGAAATGTCAGCATTCATAGGAATATCATTAACCATTAACAAAAGATCAGAAGTAATATCTGAAACGAGGGAATTGGCACTCAATAAATTTACATTAGCCTTATTTTGCAGATAATCTTTTTCCAACTCCTCCTTTGTATCTTTAAACAAAGTTCCAGCTATGGCAAACGGAGCATAATCTATAAATTGCCTCAATTGTTTTTTATATTCCTCATCCTTTTTCTTCGTCAAGAAAATAACATCCTCTATCTTTTTGATTTCTTGAATAGTAGCTCCATTTCCCTCTCTAAGCAAGCGTAACTGCAACTCTTCGTTTTTCTTACGAAGGTCTTGTAGTTCAGTTTCTATTTTATCCGATAATCTATCATTCTCTGAAATTGTCTGTTGCAACTGTTTCTTTTCATTCAACAAAGCCATAAGACGATTTCTATTCATTGTATCTGAAGACTTTTTTCTAAAACGAAGACGCATATTCTCTAAATTTTTTTTCAAATCTTCATACTTGCGTACACCAAGCACTTCATTATAAGCAGATCCCAATCTACGGCGTTCTATTGTTGTATTCGTCTCCGCCAAAGAAACTATTTGCTCGGAATCAAAAAAGAAAAAACGTGCAATGTCTTTATTCAAGATAAAATCATTAATAAAAACATCTGGACCGATTTCATTGGTTAATTCATTCTTTACTCCATCTATAAATATATCTATAGATTCAGTCTCAAACAAATAATCATATGAACGAACTATTCTAATAGACGTACAAGGCAAAGAAGGTATAACAACATCTGAAAAATCAATAGCAACAGAATATGTTGAAAGTTCACGAACATACTCTGTATCTATTGTATATCCATGTTTTTTTATCTCAGCCACAATGTTTTTATCAAGTTCTTCAAACTTGTTTCGTACAGCATTATTAAAGTTACCTTTCAAAAACTCCTTATATCCTGCCTTAACTATGTCTTTACGAACTTCTGCCTCTACCTCAGTTATCAAACGACCATAAAGACACCATATTAGAGAATGGAGGAATGTTGTTTTACCAAACCCATTTTCTCCAGAGATAAGGTAAATATTTTTTCCTTTCTTTACTTTGAACTCTATCTCATTTACACCTTGATAAAGTCTATAATTACTCAATGATATTTTACTTATGATCATTTTCATTCTCCTTTATAAATGAAGCAAGACGTGTCTCCATTTCTGTTGACAAGCCATATTTACGCATTAGTAAAACTTTACTTTTTTGTAATGCCAACAATTCCTGTATTAATTTATAGTGAGTAGGATTTTCTTGACAAGCTTTTTCCAACAAAAGTCTTTCACCCAGTCCTATAGAAGTGCTTGGAAGATTATATCCATACACCTCATTATATATGTCATTAACTGTTGTTGTAAAGTTTCCATCTCGATACCAAATAACTTGAATTGCTATCAACTCTTGATTTGTTATCAAGTCAATACTTGCTCGATGCCCTTGTGTATCTTTTTGCACCGTAAGCAATTCTCTCAGAAGTTGTATTCTATACTCCATTGTATAATTACCCATATTGTGCCCAGTCTCATCCACTGCACGTTGACCATTTCGACGAGTTTCACAACGGAATTCCGAGACATTTCTATTGCTTACCAACCTATCTCGAAAATCCAACAAAGGTTTCATCCATGACACACCATTTTTTATTAAAGAGGTCATAGACTTATCTTCCTTCACCACGGTACAAATCCAGCATCCAAAACGACTTTGCCCACAACTTCTATGACTATCATCTGTCACAACTGTTGGACATTCGTAATCGTCAGCTGAAGCATCCATATATATCTTGAACAAGATTTCATTATCAAATCCCCATGGAGATGGTATCGTATTGATTATCCACCACACTTCCTCCAACAGCAGTTCTTTAATAGGAGCATAAGTAAACGTATTGGGATTAAGTGGATGCTTTGAAAGTCTATGTCCTTTTATCTCATGCCTTTTGATAGAACGTTCTCTTTGTTGACTCTCTGACAAACAAGTTCCAACTAAAACTATCGCCTCCCCATCAGCAGCAACCTGATCCGTAATAAACTTTGACGTTGGCTTAATTTTCATCTTTTCTGTGCAAAAGCGGAAAGAGTTATTGGGTACAGGATACCCTTTGCCTATAACACAGCACCAAAAAGAATCTTCTAATTCAGGGGTTGTTGTCGCTACAGAAATCGGAAGTTGCTGCTCTTTAGCTGCACGCTTTATTTTATCCAAGACTTTCACAACATACTCTTCGACAACAGGATTTTCTACCATAGTATCATTGCAAACAACATAGACATTTCTCTTTAATTTTATTCCATTATCTTTGAGTTCAGACAAAGCAAGCCATGTAAGTGTCAGCAGAACAGTTGAATCCTTGCCACCAGAGAAACCTATAATCCAAGGACGCACACATCTATCTTCCTCAAGATATTGGTCCTTGAGTTCTTCTATTATATTTCTTACTCTCTGTGATTTTATTTCTGTTTTCATTACAGTTCTTCAGAAACTCTTAGTCTCATTCTAATCTGATGAACCCCTAACCAGAAATTATTCGATTAAGCTATTTAACCCTCTTACAAAACAGAAAACGTGGGATTCTCCTTGCCCATCCCACCACTCGAAGGCCTTCGCATTGCCCTAGTTGAAAGAGACGGACAATGCAGAAAGCCCACGTTATGGTATATGATGATTCCATGTACGAATATACAGCCATATAACATACCTTAAAACACATAAGGCATGTATACGACAATTCGCAGCAGGATACAATACACCCACCGTGAGCATTCACCATTGTCACATCTACGTCCAACTATAGGTAAAGTTGCGAAGTTTACGAGTAGTCGCAGACGAACGTTAGTAAACGCTCTATTCCATAAAAGTCACACCCTCCCACACAGCCCTATGGGCTTTCTGCAAGAGAATGCAACTGCAAATATAGTAATTATTATTGAGGAAAATATCGTTTATGACGATTTTTTCTTCATGTTCTGCATTTTTGTGTATAAAAAGAACCATCTAATACATTTTTTCACTAACTTTGGACATTAACTAAACAATATTATTATGGAACAAAATAAAATAATTCATTTTTTCGATTATAATAAGGCCTTTAAACACTATACAACAATTATTGATAGTATGAGACAAGGCTATATAAAGAATAGTGGAATAAGAAAAATTGCAAAGCCAATTCTTATTCTTTCACTTATTTATGGTATTGAAAAAGGATTATACAATACGAACAAATTTGAATATAAAGAATTAGAACATTTGTATAATGAAATATTTGACAAATATGCAGAACTTGCAAAACAAAGTGAAAAGACTCCACTTTGCTATCCTTTCTACTATCTACAGACTGATAGTTTTTGGCATCTCAGCAATTATACACATGGTGAAACAAAGACACTTAGTCCAACATCAGCATGGATAAACAACAATGTTGAATATGCATATATAGATGAGGAATTATGGCTGCTTTTGAGAAATGAATGTTATAGAAATAAACTGAAAAATTATATCATTGAGAATAAGATTCTAAAAGTACAAACCAAGCACAATTTATTACTAAAACAATTTATTGGTTGGTTGTTAGCTGTATAATATTTGACCATATACTATGATATAATTATAAGTCGAATACAACCTTTTTCTCCCCTTTCAGCATTTTTATTTTCAAAAACATAGAGGGAATGTAGATTTTTTACTAACTTTGGGACATCAAAAGAACATAGAATGGAGGGCGAAGCATAATATGTTTCATTTGCAACGAATATTAGATAATTATAACGCTGCAAAAGATTGAATTGGTTAGGGATATTAATTGCGGCTTTCGTTCAGCCCGGGCTGAACGGTAAAGTATATTACTATCTATAGCAAAGTATGTTAGCTTCTAAGACCATTCAGCCCAGGCTGAACGAATAAAGGAGTCTACATTATCATACGCTACTCACTATGTAAACAAACAATTAAAATAACTCATTATGGCAATAGACATAGAATGGCAAATAAGACCGCCACATAAAAACGATAGTGGCGACAAACCAAAACTCTTTCCACGAAAGGCTAAGGTCGACGTGGCGGATGAAAATCTGCTGGCTAAAAAGCTTGCTGCTCATAGTGGCATTTCAACGGGCGTAGCACTGGCTGTGCTCGAAGATATGGGCGAAATTATGGGGGAATTGTTGCGAGAGGGCAAAGATATAAATATATCGTCGTTGGGGCGCTTCAGCTTGTCCATTGGTTGCGACGAGGATGTATATTCTGATACCAAGAATAGTCAACAAAAAGTGGCTGTGCGTGGTGTCAGATTCCAAGCAAACAAGGAATTGATGGAGGTTGTTGGAGAACCTACTTTTCGTGAGGTTGCTCGAAATGCCGATATTGTTGCAACATCGGCTGATGCACTGATTCCACTACTCGACAAGTATTTCAAAACGCACTCTCATATCACTCGTGCCGAATTCGAAAGCAGATTTAATCTGAAACGAACTACTGCTTTTACACGTTTGAAAGAACTTGAAGAAATGGGAGTAATCAAACAAGAAGGCGCTGGAAAGGATACTAAATATATAAAGGCTTAGTTTTCGCATAAATAAAACCAAGCGTACACAGTTATATATACAATCAGAACTTTTAACCCCAACATCATACGACATGGAACTAAACAAAACTATTATGACAATCGGACTGGCTACGGCTTTGCTACAAACGCCTGTCGCTGGTGGTGCACAAAATGCAGAAGGAAACGGATGCAAGCACAACAAGAAGAATTGTAATCAGAACATGAAGAATTGTAATCAAAACCCGCTGCTCATGGCGAGTGCCCTACCCTTTGGCGCTCCCGACTTTAGCAGAATAAAAGAGGCTGACTATCTGCCGGCTATTGAGGCTGCGATAAAGGCGCAGAGAGCTAACATAAAAAGCATCGTGGAATGTAAAGAGAAACCTACGTTTAGGAATACTATCTTGGCTTACGAGAATAGCGGAGTGTTGCTGGAGAATATCTCTAACGTGTTTTTCGGACTGTGTAGCGCTGACAAAACGCCTGGCATAGCGGAAACGGAGATGAAGGTGATGCCGATGCTCATCGATTTGGAAAACGAGGTGGCGTTTGACAAGAAATTGTTTGAACGTGTGAAATATGTCTACGACAACGAGTATGCTAAACTCAAGGGCGAAGACAGGCAATAGACGGAGGAGGTGTACAAGGGGTTTGTGCGCTCGGGAGCTATGCTCAGCGCCGAGAAGATGGCGAGGATGAAGGAGATAAACTCAAGGATTTCGAAATTGCAACAAGACTGGGGCAACTTGCTGCCTGAGGCTACCAACAATGCGGTGGTATGGGTGGAGAGCAAGGCTGAGCTGGCTGGTCTGAGCGAGGCTGACATAGCGCAATGCAAGAAGGATGCTGAGAGCCGTGGCGGCAAGGCGGAATATTGTATCGTGATAATAAACACCACTCAGCAGCCGATATTGGCGAGCCTGGAGAACAGGGAGCTGCGCCGAAGGGTGTATGAGGCGAGCATTCATCGTGCCGACGGCACTCGTGAGGGGTATAACACTTTCCCTTTGGTGGTGGAGATAGCGAAGCTGAGGGCTGAGAAGGCTAAGCTGATGGGGTATGACACGTATGCTAATTTTTCGCTCGAGAAGACGATGGCGAAGAATGCCAAGAATGTGGACGACTTCTTGAAGCAGCTGATAGCGGAGTATGCGCCTAAGGCGGAGGCTGAGACGCGCGCCATTGAGGAGTATGCGCAGAAGGCTGAGGGCAAGGATTTTAAACTTCAGCCTTATGATCGTTTCTACTACTCGGCAAAGATGAAGAAGGAGTTGCTGAACATCAGCGACGAGGAGATAAAGCCTTATTTCAATCTTGACAGCGTGGTGGAGAGGGGTGTGATGTATGCTGCGCACAGGGTGTATGGGCTGAACTTTAAGCGCCTGGAGGGTATGCCTACGTATCATGCCGACATGAATGTATATGAGGTGAGCGACGCTAATGGCAAACCGATAGCGCTATTCTACAACGACTACTTCCGCCGACCTACGAAGCGTGGTGGCGCATGGATGAGTGCGTTTGCGAAGCAGAGCAGAAATCGCGGACAGAAGCCTATTATATATAATGTGTGCAACTTTGCCAAGGCGCCTGAGGGTAAGCCTACGTTGCTGACTTGGGACGAGGTGTGCACGCTGTTTCATGAGTTTTGTCATGCGCTGCACGGCATGTTGTCGGACTGCGAATACAACACGCTGTCGGGAACGGCTGTGGCTCGCGACTTTGTGGAAATGCCATCGCAGTTTAATGAGTCGTTTGCTGCCATTCCGGAGATTTTCGACCACTATGTGCGCCACTACGAAACGGGCGAGGCTATGCCGGCTGACCTTAAGGAGCGAATGCTGAAGAGCATAAACTTCCAGACGGCTTATTCGTTGGGCGAAAACTTGGCTGCCACTTGCCTGGATATGAAATGGCATAGCTTGAAGGCTGACGAGATGCCTACGGCTGCCGAGGCTGCGGACTTTGAACGCAAGGCGCTGGAGAGTGTGGGACTGATGAATGTGCAGATTCCGCCTCGCTACTCTACTTCGTATTTCAACCATGTGTGGGGTGGCGGCTATGCTGTGGGATATTATAGCTATCTGTGGACGGAGGTGTTGGCGGTGAATGTGGCTGACTACTTCGCTAAGCATGGTGCGCTGGATCCTGCTGTGGGCAGGGCGTTCCGCGAAAAGGTGCTGAGCCGTGGCAACACTAAGGACCAAATGGAAATGTTTACCGACTTCACGGGAATGAAGTCTCCTGATGCCAGCGGATTGCTGAAAGCAAGGGGACTCTGTGAGTGAAGAGTGAAGAGTGAAGAATCCAATGGAAGTGAAGAGTGAAGAATTTAAGTGAAGGATAAACATAAACCGAGATAAACTCCCTATGTGAGGGCAAACTCTCATTCTTCGAGTTTTTTGATGTAAAAGAGCCGACAATGCGTGTTCGTAAGCAGCTGTACGACACGCCTTGCCGGCTTTACATCAAGTGCAGTACCTGCACTTTGCCCTAACATAGGGCGATAAACCGAGATAAACCGCTACTTATATACTGCTAACTATCGGACAAAGAAAACGTTGCTTAAAAAAAACACAAAAAAAAGTTTGCTTATTAAAATATATATTTATACTTTTGCCACAAAATATAAAACACCATTTTAATAATATATGATAAATAAAGCTCTGCTGAAGCAAATTATCCTTGACAATCGAAGGGATATTGAAAGCTATAATATAGTCCATAGGGACATTGTTATGGAGGGATTCAACTGTTATGTTTTCATTGGAGTACGCAGGGCAGGCAAGTCCTTCGTACTCTACGAAAAGATGCAACAATTGCTTCGTGAAGGTCATAGTTGGAATGAAATGCTCTATCTAAGTTTTGAGGATGAGCGACTGGTTAGCTTCACCTATGAAGATTTCAATGCCATATTGGAATGTCATATTGAAATGACTGGCAACGAAAATCCTATGCTTTTTCTTGATGAAATTCACAACATTGATGGATGGGAAAAGTTTGCTCGTCGTATGGCAGACAGTAAAAGAACGGTTTGGATTACTGGTTCTAATGCGAAGATGCTCTCCAAGGAAATAATGACCACCCTCGGTGGACGTTATATCCCAGTAGAGGTATATCCTTTCAGCTTCAAGGAGTACCTTCGCTCTCGTGAAATTCCTTATGACGAACAGACCCTGACGAGCACCACTGGCAAGTCGCTGTTTCTGCGTGAATATGCTGAATACATGAACTGGGGAGGATTGCCAGAAAGCGTAAATCTTCCAGTAAAGAGAAGCTACCTGAGTTCTGTTTATCAGAAAATATACCTAGGTGATATTTGCGCAAGAAACAAGATAAGTAACCCCAACCTTTTACGCTTGATGATAAAGAAGATGGCAGAGAGTGTGAAACAACCTTTGTCATATTCAAGAATCACCAAAATTCTTTCGAGTGTTGGTGGTAAGATAACCATACCTACGACGAGCAGTTATATTGAATACTGTGAGGATGCATGGCTCTTACTCAGATTGCACAACATCAGTGCTGCATTTGCTGAGCGTGAGACAAATAGCAAGTACTATTTCATAGACAACGGCTTATTGAGTCTCCTTTTGGTTGACCCAACAACGACTTTGTTGGAGAATCTTGTTGCTCTGTCGCTTTTCCGTAAATATGGAAATGACAAAGACAACGAACGAGTTTTCTTCTACAAACAGAACGTGGAGGTTGACTTCTATATACCTGACGACGAACTTGCTATACAGGTTTCTTACTCCATTGAGGAATCAAACACGACAGAGAAACGAGAGGTCGATGCACTACAGAAATTGCCAAAAACCTTATCGTGCAAACGAAGAATTATCATTACCTATGACGAAGAAAAGACTATTGAAGACGAATATGGAGTGATAGAGGTTATTCCATGTTGGAAATGGTTGCTTCAACAGCAATAAACCATTGATAAGTGAAGAGTGAACTACATCGCAAGCAATGTGTATTGCCTGCCAGGATAGTTGTTAATATCAGCACTCAAAAATAAGTCGCCATACTTTGCAAGCCAATTCTTATCAAACTTGAAGGAATAAGAATCCGAGCCACGAAGAGATTCGTAGCCAAGTTCACCAATCAGAATTGGGGTTTCCAACCAATTGAAATCACCAAAAAAATAAAGTCTGTTCATCTGTTATTCCTTTTTAGAAGCCCGTTCACGATGTTTAAGAGCTAAATCTTGAAGGGCTCGCCCCATATCGTCTTTTTGTGCCAAGAGCAAAATATCATCATCCAGCTGCAAAGCATAGAGCACACGAAGATAGATGCCAATGGCAACCGTTGGCGCTCCTTTCTCTACCCTATTGATGGTTACAGGCGAACATGTGGCACGTTCAGCAACCTGAGCAATACTCAAATTACGACGCAAACGAGCAAGCCTGATTTGCTCGCCTACAATCTGCATTTTCTGCTCCAATTTGCGTGGGAGCTTAGTTCCCATAGTCGTTTTAACCATAATTCTACATTTAATTACGTATGCAAATATAATACTTTTTATACATTTTATGATAGGTTACGAACAAAACTATTGTTTTTTAATCCCATTTTGTTTTTTTTCCGTACCTTTGCATAAGATAGGCTGCACTCGGCAATTTGTGAGCGAGCTCACATTGCGCTCGTTTGCACTATCTTTGCAATCGAAGGCTTTGCTGAAGGCTGAGATAGGTAGCTGCAAAGCCGACACATACATATAAAGACGTTTATTGCAAAAATATGTCACATGAATAAATCCATACTTCACGCTTTTGATGTAAAGTTTGACACTACAACGAAAGTATTGACAATCATCGTGAATTTTGTCTTGATTCTTACAATATGTTTAATGGCAAACATATTGCATGAAGAAATCGGGTTGGTAGTAATTGGGGTTGAAGTAATCGTGTTGGCAATAATATGCTCGACCTTGATACTTGGCTTTGTATTCAGTCCATGGAAACTAATCCTTACCAACCATGAGCTTACGATAAGATGCCGTGCCTATAGCCGACACATACTTATTAAGGACATCGCTTCTTGTACGATGAATTCAGAATTTAACGACTATTCCACCATACGCCTATTTGCCTCTGGCGGATTTTGGGGTTACTACGGTCTTTTTTGGAATAGTAAATATGGAAAATTCAAAGCCTTCGTTGGCGATAGATCATCAACATTCACGCTAAAATTAGCCTCAGGAGAAATTATTGTTCTTGGATGTGAAAACTCTAAGGCGCTGACAACAGAACTAACATCGCTAATAAATAATTCTGAAGGGTGAATTATCTGTTGTCTAAAAAAACGCTTGCCACACACGGAGCATCGCCTGCAACTCTTATCCGTATTCCACCAATAGTCAACGAAAGCCTTCGCCACAAAGTCAACGTGAATTATAAATAAGTAAAAACTGAGTCAACTCATATTAAAAATAAAGCTTAAAGTGGTCAACTAAAATCGTTAAACCACACACCTTAAAAAATGAAGCAGGCTTCGTTGGGCATTGAAGCAAGCTTCATTTTTTCAATGATTTTTAAGCATAAAACCCCAATTCGGGATAAAATAGCGATTAGTTGCATGTGAAGACAGATACACGAATTCTCTTCCCATGCCATCAGACATGGGCTGTATATAAAGAATCGAAAGAGATTATTCTGTCTTTAGAACAATGAAAGTTGCTTCGTGTCTTCGATGCAG